>JAEIGA010001945.1_pt1 | contig 32934 bp, 55 predicted proteins | sample 9270691 | NCBI WGS metagenome assembly JAEIGA01 (sample SAMN17057246, study PRJNA624740) | gut metagenome | biome: biome; isolation source: fecal sample | host: Bos grunniens | place: China: Xizang | collected 2019 | reverse complement strand
TTTTCAAAATTTTTTTACATGGGCGATGAATAATGGATATCAAGATAATCTTTCAATAGATAGGATTGATGGAGATAAAAATTATTGTCCTGAAAATTGCAGATGGGCTACTACAAAAGAACAAGCAAATAATCGGCAAAGACCTAAACATCATATAATATCTGAAGAATTGCGGAAAAAATTAAGAGAAAGAATGTTAGGAAATCAATATGCGAGAAAGAAATGAAGATATCAGCATTAGCAGAATTAAAACCAGTTTTTAGAAATCTTTACGACACAGCTAAGATTATGCTTGAGAATGGCAAAGAAGTAGTTGCAGAAGTTCAGGAGTTCAAAAAGAAAAGGACAAACGAGCAGAATGCATACTACTTCTTGCTTAATAATGAGGTTGCAAAGTTTCTGAATGATTGCGGATTGACTTATGGCGAATTTAATTTACCATACAATAAGGATATTATCCACGAAATACAGAAGAAAGTATTCGGAGTAGAAACTACAAGGAAGCTGAATATTCAGGAATTTTGCGACTTTGAAACTCAAGTTATACATTTTTGGCAGGAAAGAACATATGGCGAATGGCGACCGTCAGAATTGCCGGAATCTTATTTAATCAAAAAAGGATATGACCTTGAGAGGAATTTGAGATGAGAAAAAAACTAACACCACTTCCGAAGTTAATCAAAAAGCTAGATGATGTTTTTCAGATGTGTATCAGATACAGGGATAACTTTACTTGCATAACCTGCGGGCGAAAATTTCCTCGTGGAGAGCGAAAGGAGTGCCATGCTGGGCATTTTATTTCAAGAGGTGTATATGTAACTCGTTGGGATGAAGAAAACGTAAACTGCCAGTGTGCTGCGTGTAACCTTAAACAGAGCCTTGCAGACGTAGAAGTAATAAACCGCTACGCAAGAGAGCTTGAGTTGAAATATGGCAAAGGAACGGTTGACAGATTATTTGAAAAGAAACACCAGTTATTCAAGTTAAATAGGGCTTTTTTGGAAGAAAATATCGAATTTTATGCCGATGCTTTGAAAAAATATGAAGACAACTAAAGGGAATCATAAAAGACTGGGAATAAAAAAAATCAAATAAAAACAATGTGATATTAAAAATATGTTAATAACTAATATTTTTTAATATTTTTTTAATAACTTCCTTTTATAATCAAAATTGGTTAACGGATAGGATGGTAATGATAAATAGTAAATTATACTAATTGGGCAGTTTTTTTCACTATTTGTCATGCATACCTACAAATACGTTAAGTTAACCATCCCTAAAAAACCGAAAGGTTTCTGCCCATCTTATAAAAGGAGAGGTATGCAAATGATACAAGATGGATATAGTATCTGTTTTAATGAATGGGCATTAGATACCCGAATCAAGAATGAACTTCCTTTTTTATTAATAATCTCAAGTCTTACCGCTAAAACAGGAGAATGTTTTGCGGGAAATAAATACTTTGCAGGATTGTTCAATGTTGACGAGAGTACGGTAAGTCGTTGGTTGAGAAAGCTTATTAAATTAGAGTATATTACCGCAGAATATGAAAGACGGGGAGCGGAAGTAATTAAAAGGAAGTTACGGATTGCAAAAATGTCAATCGACGAATGGCAAAAATGCCAATCGACGGTTATTAAAAATGCCAAAGATAAAAATATAATATATAAAAATAATAATAATAATAAACCAACTAAGCAAGATGTAGAAAATTATGCTCAATCAAGAAACCGTCCAGACCTTGCTGAGAAATTTTGGGATTTCTTCAATGCAACGGATTGGGTTGATAGTAACGGAAAGCAAGTTAAGAACTGGAAAGCAAAATTTATAACTTGGGAATCTCATACCCCGAAACCGCAACAAAAATCAGAAACTTGGTGGAGGGAATAATGCAAGATTATGAAATAGCCCTGAATGCCTGCTTGTTAAATAAACCAGAATATAAAACCTATGTAAGCGATTTATCCCCCGATTATTTTGAATTTGAGGATATGGCACAGATTTTTGAAGCTATACAACCAAAAGATACTTTTCCGCAAATCGTGAAGAAACTTGAAAAACAGATTTCATTTAAGGATTTGCTCAAAATCCAAGACATGATAAAGATTGTTAGTATAAATGATGTTATTATGTATGGTGGATTAGTTCTATATGGGTATAAACAGCGAGAAATCAAAAAGCTTGGAGATTTAGAACTAGACGAGGCAGAAGCTGAAATCAAACGGTTAAAAAACTTAGATATAATTAAACCTCAAGATTTGAAAGTATCTGATATATTTATTGCTGATTTAGATAGAATTGTAAGAGGTGAGCCTGATTTATCAACATTGCCAACAGGATTTGCCAGATTAGATGAAATTATCAGAGGTTTTAGAAAATCTGAGTTAATTATAGTCGGTGGTCGTCCTGCAATGGGTAAATCAACTTTAGGTATGAATCTTGCTTATAATATGGCAAAAGAGGGTAAGAAAGTTTTATTTTTTAGCTTAGAGATGGCAAAGAAAGAACTTCATCAACGATTGGTCAAAGCAGTTGCAAATATTGAGAATCTGTATAAGATAGGACAAGCCGAATTTGATAAATGTGCTAATATATCTCGAAATATTGAAGAGAAACTACCATTAAAGATAATTGATACTGCAGATATAACGGTTGAGGGTATCCATTCTATTGCAAAAAAGATAAAAGATACTGATGGATTAGATTGTTTATATATCGACCATTTATCAATCTTAAAATCAAGAAAATCATATAAAAGCAGATACGAAGAAATAACAGATATATCAAGACAATTAAAAGTAATTGCTAAAGACTTAGATATTCCAGTTGTTGCACTTTGCCAATTAAATCGAGGAGTTGAAAGCCGAGAAGTAAAGATACCAACAATGGCAGATTTAAGAGATTCGGGTAGCATAGAGCAAGACGCCGATTTGATTCTATTTATTCATAGACCAGAATATTATGCCATCCAAAAGAATGAAGAGCCGGATGTCCAAGATATTGGTAAGGCAATTATCAGTATCTGCAAAAATAGGCGTGGCGGTGTAGGTTGTACACAATTAAAATTCAGACCTAAAATACCAACTTTTGAGTGAGGCGAAAATGATTGCGAAATACTTTTTTACAAAAGCAGTACTTAATAGGTATGATATTTCGCAAGAGGAGCTTTTTTCACGAAAAAGAAAAAAGAGGTTAGCAAGAATCAGAACTATAATGTGGTGGGCTTTGAGAGAGGGCGGTTATTCTTTTCCCTCAATCGGACAGTATTTTAAGCGAGACCATTCAACAATAGTTAAGGTTTTGGAAAAAAACATTGAACTTAAACAGGCAGGGCATGAAATATACCAAGACGCAAAAAATGAAAATATATTTGAGGATTTAGGGGGTGATAGTAGAAATTATGATATAGAAATTGTTAAAATCCCAGACTATAAACAAAATAAAATTATTGAAATTCAAAGACTTATAAAAAAGTTATAAAAAAATAAAAAAAGTTATTGACATTTATTTTAATACATACTATAAATATAATGTAATTAAAAAATAAAGGAGGATAAAATGATTAAATATTTTGATGAATTTGAAAGACATTTCGGAGCTAAAAAGCCAGAAAAACAAAAACTTGATTGGAAGTTAGTTGGTTTATCGGCAAGTATAAGCTTCTTATTAGGTTATGCGGTATTAATTCAATTATGGTAAGGGGTGGGGATAAAACCCCACTTCTAAAAAAAATGGAGGATTCAAAAATGAAAATCAGTAATATTATAGGAAACAGCGGACAACCCGTAAAAAATCAGTTTTTGATTGTGGACGACAACGGCAACCGTTATTTTCAAAGTTACGACTCAATTATTGCCAAAATCGAAAACGGCAAAACATATTCAGACTCGGTTTATTGGGACTATTCCCAAACAACTGGAAAAAATAGAAATATTTTTCTCGGTGAAGACAAAAAGACAACCGAAAAGAAAATAAAAAGCGGTGAATATACTTTGACAAACTTAAACTAAAAAATAGAGGATAATATGAAAGAAAAAGAGTTAATAGATGAATTATCAACTTTTCCAGAATGGGATTTAATTGGCAAAAAAGTAATATCGGAAGTTTATAGAATGGAAGAAGAACAAGAGTTTGATGATTTGGAAGATGAAGCTTGGTGTTCATTGCCTGTATTAGAAAAGGCTGTTTGGTATGCAAGTGGAATGTTATCAGACGAAATGCACATGTTTCTAGCAAGATTAATTCGAGTAAAATGCCAGTATGAGATAGAACAACAATATCGAAAAGATTTCGACAATCTAATGGCAATGTATAAACAATAGGAGATTCGGGCGGCGTGTTCAATATTTATCCTCCAAATAAAAAAATATCGGGAAATCCGAGCCGCCCACTTTTAAGGAGCAAATAAAATGGAATCAATGGAAGAAGTTTTTAAAGCTGAGGCAACAGCACTTAGGCAAAACAGAAAAGATATTCAGGACTGTATGTTTTTACTGCAAGATTTTTTTAATGAGTTTAAGGATAGCGTGGAGTTATCTCCGTATGAAACACAGGCAATAAAAGATTTGATGAGGCTGACAAATGACTGATTACGAAGATTATGAAAACAACCTAGCCTTTCCACCGACTACCGATAGTCCGCAAGAAAAGATTGAGAAGCTTACCAAACAGTTAGAGATAGCGATTGAAGCGTTAGATTTAATTGATAAAAGAAAATGTCATATGGCAAATTGTCTTCAAAATTGTCCATTAAGAAAATATTATGAGAAAGATAAAGGTTGCGCAACTTGTCTTAATAAAGCTTGCCATACTGCCCTACAACAGATTGAGGAGTTAGAGAAATGATTAACATACAAGACATTATACCATTTATGAAAAAAGGATGGGTTGCTATGGATAGCGATTGCAGATGGGGTTGGTATGATAATAAACCTGCAATATGCAAAGAACTTTTACAGTGGTTACCAGACGATAACGGTGAACTCTACGAAATGTTGAATATCCCTTTTGACATCGCACCTGCTGATGACTGGACAAAGAGTTTAATATGTATAAAGGGGAAAAACAATGAATAACGAATGGAAGTTTATTGATGGGTATAATAGCCATTATAAAATCAATAAAGATGGTGTAATAATGAGTGTTAGCAAGAACATTCCGCTAAAATGTTATGTTACTCCCAAAGGCTACAAAATGGCATCATTATGTAAAAATGGTAAATCATATAAGGTGTTTTTACATCGCTTATTAGCTATTGCTTTTATACCAAATACTGAAAACAAACCATATATAAATCACAAAGATGGAAACAAATTAAATAATTCTTTAGACAATTTAGAATGGTGCACTAAAAAAGAAAACAATGCTCACGCTTGGCGGACTGGATTATGTGAAAACGTGAGAAAGATAAACAGAGAAAATGGGAAAAAGAGAGATATGACAGAAATGCGCAAAAAGGCATTGGAAGCGTGCATCGGTGTTAAAAGAAGTACAGAAACACGCAAAAAAATCAGTGAAGGACATAAAGGTTTAGGCGCAAAACCGATAGAGTGTATTGAAACAAAAGAAATATTTAGTTCCATAAAAGAAGCCGCAAATAAATATGGAGTTTGCCATGAATCAATAAGGGTTGCAGTTCATAATGGAAAAGCAAGCCGTGGTTTGCACTTTGCTTTAATAAAGGTAGGTGGAAAATGACTAACTTAACAGAACAATGGAAAAAAGGCAAAATGCCTGCGGGATATTACTACGTTAAAAACGAGTTTAACAATATATTTCCGTCAGACTATTCGGAAAGTTATGACAGCATAAATGACGCTGTTATAAAAGATTTCTTTACAGAAGTGTCTGAAATAAAAGAGGTGTTAGAGCAAGTGCCGAGTTATGAACAATGGCAGGCAAAACTAGAGGAAAACAAACGCTTAAAGCACGATGTCGGCAATTTAGGCTATAAGATTAAAAATCAACGGCACGAGATTGATAACCGCTTAAAAGAGATAAATACGCTCAAAGAACTGCTGAAAGAGTGCAAACATATTATGTCGATTGAAAAAGATTTTGCCAGTTGCCACTTTGAAAAAGATAAGCTCTGCAAGTTACTTACTAAAATCAACCAAGTATTAGGAGAAGAATAGATGAGAGCAAGTAAGGGTAAAGAGTATATTCCACCCGATAAATGTTATACTATTGATGAGTTAAGTCGCTGTAAGAATACTAAAAGCAAGGGTTATTTCTTGAGAATTTTTAACAAGAGGTTGCGGCGGTTATTTAAGTTAAGAGTAAAGGAGCAGATAGATGATTGATTTAGAAAAAATGGCAAAGGAACACGAGGATTTATTCCCTATGGCGGACTTGCAAAGCCAAGTAATCAAGCTGGAGGAGGAGCTAATCGAGCTTCATAATGCCGTAGAATTTGACGATATTCTCAAAGAAAAAGCAGATGTGATTATTGTTTGCATTGGTATTTATAGATTTGCCCCTGCGGTTGCCTCTTACTTGATGCCCCCTGCATTGTCAGAACTTGAAGAAAAAGAAGTATTACGCAAGTGGCAGATTAACCTCAAGAGAAAGTGGAAATGGAACGGAAAAACTTATCATCACGTGGAGGAATAAATGATTAGACGTATATTATGTTTACTGGGTTTTCATAAATGGGTTTTTAATAAAATCCCGGAATGTTCAGCTCCTGATATGTATATATGCGATTGCTTATGTAGTTTTTGTAAGCACGCACATCATCAAAGCTGTGAGTATTGCGGAAAAACAAAAAAATGATAGATATTAAAGGAGAAAAACAATGGAATCTAAAACACAAAAAGTATTGAGACACCTGATAACATTAAAATCAATCACAAGTTGGGAAGCTATAAAGTTATACAAAGCAACCAGATTAAGTGCAATTATTTATAATCTTAGAAAAAGAGGTTATATGATTATCAGCGAACCTGAGTATAATAGAAATACAAAAACTCAATTTGCAAGATATATATTATTGAAACAAAAAAATGGGCGAAAATAAAAAAATCTATTGAAAATAAAAATAAATAAGTCTATACTACCTCTCGGAGGTGGGAAATGGAAATAAAATTTGATTCTCGCAATTATCGTAAACACAATGACCGAAACAAAGAATTAATCCGTAAATCGTTAAACGAATGCGGAGCGGGAAGAAGCATTGTAATAGATAATAATAACGAAATCATTGCAGGCAATGGTATTTATGAACAAGCTCAAGAGTTAGGTATCAAGACAAAAATTATAGAAACCGATGGCTCTGAGCTTGTTGTTGTTAAAAGAACTGACTTATCCACAGAAGATGAGAAGCGGAGAAAATTAGCAATTATGGATAACTCTACTTCTGATAGTTCTGAATTTGATGTGGAGTTATTAAAAGTTGATTTTGATGTGCCGACCTTAAATGATATGGGAATTGAAATTCCTGAAATAAAAGAAAAAGAATTAAAAGATATATCTGACGATTTAAAAGAATCTTATGAAGTTGTAGTTGAATGTGATTCAGAACCAGAACAAGAACAAGTTTTTATGCAATTAAATGGAATGGGATTAAAATGCCGTCTTTTGACATTATAAAAGAAAACAAAGCAGATAAGTCAAGTTTTAGAGTTCAATCTGTTATAGGTATGTTTGATTTAAGTTCTGAACATATCCAAGAACGTTTCACAGGCAATATTGAATTACCTGAAGAATGGAATGTTGGAATAATTGTTGGAGCTTCGGGAACAGGTAAATCTACAATTATGCGAGAATTATTTAATGATTATGTTGTGGAAAATAACAAATATAATGCTCAGAGTGTTATTGACGATATGCCAAAAGATAAAACCGTAAAAGAAATAACACAAGCATTTAATTCGGTAGGCTTTTCTTCTCCGCCGTCTTGGTTAAAACCTTATGCCGTTTTATCTAATGGCGAGAAAATGCGTGTTGATTTAGCTAATGGTATATTATCAAATAAAGATATAATAGTTTTTGACGAGTTTACCTCAGTTGTCAATCGTGAAGTTGCCAAAATCGGCAGTTATGCTATTCAGAAAGCAATAAGAAAGCAAAATAAAAAGTTCATTGCTGTAAGTTGTCATTATGATATAATTGATTGGTTGGAGCCTGATTGGGTATTCTGCACAGATGATATGAGTTTTCAAAGGCTCAAAAAAAAAGACCAAAAATTGACATTTCAATCTATGAATGTGATAAATCATTATGGAAAATGTTTAGAAAATATCATTATTTAGATACTAATTTAAATCCATCGGCAAAATGTTATTGTATGACCGCAAATAATAAAATAGCAGGTTTTATGGCAGTTATTCATTTTCCGCATCCGATAAAATGTTATAAAAAAGTTCATAGATTGGTAATATTGCCAGACTATCAAGGAATAGGATTAGGAAAATTGTTTTTAGAACAAATAGGAAAAATAATAAATTATGCTTTTGCTATAACAACAAGTCAACCTGCACTTATAAATTGTTTGAAAAAATCAAATAATTGGATATGCACAAGAAACACAAGAAACACAAGAAACACAGGAAGTATTGGAAAACAATTGAATGAAACATTGAGTAATAAAAGAATAACAACAACCTTTGTATATAAAGGACAAAACAATGACTAAAAGAAAAAATCCAGAAGACCTATTGCCAACAGGTAGACCAACAAAACTAACTCCTGAAACGATAGACAAATTAAGAACAGCTTTTTTAATGGGTTGCTCTGATATTGAGGCTTGTCTTTATGCAGATATAAGTAAAACAGCTTTATATAACTATCAACAAAAGCACCCAGAATTTGTTGACCAGAAAGAACAATGGAAAGAACAGCTTACATTAAAGGCAAGAACGGTTATTGCTGACGCATTAAATAAAAAGGATGAAAGTACAGCAAAATGGTATCTTGAAAGAAAAGCTAAAAATGAATTTAGCACAAAGATTGAAAACGAAACAACAGTAAATGGAATTGAAACAGCGTTAGTTGTATGGAAGTAGAGGTATTAAAACAATTCAAACCAATCTTTGAAAGAAGAGAACGATACTATATATATAAAGGTGGTCGTGCTTCTGGTAAGTCGTGGGGAATTGCCGATACTTTATTATTACTAGGCAGAAGATGTCGAGAAAGAATACTTTGTACTCGTGAGATACAAAAATCTATTGAAAATTCTTCCTATCAATTACTTGTGGATAGAATTAATCATCATAACTATACAGACTATGAAATCACAAAGACAACCATAGTAAACAAAATAACAGGAACAGAATTTATATTTGCAGGATTAAGCGATATAACAGGAACTGCAGATAGCTTAAAGTCAATTGAAAATATCTCTGTTTGTTGGGTGGAGGAAGCCCAGAAAGTAAGTGATAAGTCATTCGAAAAACTAACCCCGTCTATTCGTGGTAAGAATTCACTTGGAGAGCCTAGTATTATCGTAATAAGCTACAACCCAGAGACAATTAACGACCCTGTACATCTTAGATTTATTGTAGAAGAACAGCCAAGAATTTTTATTTGCCATATTAACTATTTAGATAATCCATACTGCCCTCCTGAAATCATAGAAGAAGCAGAGACAATGAAAAAGAATAAGCCAGACAGTTATAAAAAAATCTGGCTTGGTATTCCTGATGATTTTTCAAATAGAGCGGTGGTTAAATACTTTAGTAATGAGAATATCTGCGATATTAATTATCTGCCAGAAGAAGATTTAATATTGACAATGGACTTTAACGTTGACCCGATGATGTGGTGTGTATGCCATAAAGACGAACATAACCTCTACCAGTTTGATGAAATAGTAATAGATAATTGCACGACACAAGACGCAATTAATGAATTTATCAACCGTTATCCTAACCATAAAGGAAATATAATTCTTTGTGGAGATGCTTCTGGTAATTATCGAAAGACACAAAGTAATCAATCGGATTATGTAATTTGTAGAAATGCATTATTAAAATATGGTTATGAAAAGGTATTACAGCAGACAAGACCGTTTAATCCACCGATAAATCAAAGAATAAAAGCATTTAACCAACTTGTATATGATGATAATGGAGAAAGGCATTACTTTGTATCTGAGAACTGTAAATGGACTCTTTACAATATGAGAAATCTTTTGTATAAAGAAGGTACAAGTATAATAGATTTGCCAACCCCTGCAAGAATACAATCGGATAATAATTTAAAATATATAGGGCATATCTTTGACGCAATCAGCTATCCTGCTGAATATTATTGGAGTATTAAACTTGATAATAAGGAACATATTGAGGTTATTGACCCGTCTAAACAATGGACAATGGCTGAAGTTATGAAAAGAAATGAGGAGAAAAACAAATGGTAAAATACTATTTTCAATCAATGAATGGCAGTTTAAGTTTTGTCCACGCAGGCACTAAAGAAGAACTGCAAGAAAAGGTTAAAAAAGAATTTGGTGGAGATAAGGCAGAAGTTGAAGCTAAAATCAAAGCACAAATTGAAGATGCAGAAAAGAAACTTAATGAATTACAGCTAGTTGATTGTGTAACCGAGAAAGACCAGTTAGAAAATGATGTAAAGATTGCTACACTCAAGAAGGGTATTTATGACGCTAAACAAGAACTTGCTAGAGTTGGCGAATTAATGAAGTCTGATTTAGTGTTTTTTGAGCTTTCACCCGTAGAGCTTGACATTAAATAAAACGGTGGTATTATATAAAAAGTGAGGTGGCAATGGATTTTATATATTGGAAGCAACAAATAGAAACAGCAAAAAGTAATCTAAAAAATTACTTCAAAGATGTAGAAACTTGTAATAAGGCATATCATAACGTTGATATGAATTATAATATCTTCTACTCAAATGTTGAGATACTAAATGCAAACTTGTGTATTGCAAATCCAAAGCCAGACATTCAGAGGAGATTTCTTAAAAGGTTAGAAAAAGATAAGCTCAAATCAAATACTTACGCTACTGTTGCTAAGATACTCAACGGAGCAGTTGAATATGTTTCCGATATTGAAAACTTAGATGAAGAGATGTCGGACGCTGTAAAGAATGCTGTAATTAGTGGTCGTGGTATTATCTGGGCTGATTATGAGCCAACTATTTCTACAAATGATTTGGGTGAAGAATATGTAGAGAATAGAGAAATCAGGATAGAAAGTTTAAGCCCTGAAGAATTTCTTTATAGCTCAGCAGAGAAAGAAAGAGATATTTGGTGGGTAGCAAGACGTCATTTATTAACAAGAGATGATATTAAACGCCGTTTTGGTTATAACCCGACAGAAGCAGAGCTACAATTCAAGCAAAATGATGAAACACAACTAAAGCGTGGTGAAGTTTGGGAGATTTGGGATAAGAATTCTAAAAAGAGAGGTTTTATTCTTTTATCTGATGTAAGACAGAAAATGTTAGAAGAAATTGATGACCCGTATCAACTAAATGATTTCTTCCCCTGCAGTTTCCTTACATTCGTAGAAAATAATACTGTTCCTGTTCCTGAGTATATGATTTACCATAAGCAAGCAGAACTTTTGGAAGTAGTATGTAAAAAATCTGCTCAGATTGAGGATGAATTAAAATATGTAACATTAATCGGAAGTCAGGATAAAGGTATTGCTCAAAAGATAACTTCTGCCAAGAATGGAGAAGTATTAAGCGTACCGACCGATAATATTATAAGTGCTATTGATGGCATGATTGCTACCACACCGATAGATAAAGCTGTTGCATTGCTTGAACATTTACAAACCGAGAAAGAAAGACTAAAACTAAATATCTATGATATTACTGGTATTTCTGATATTATGAGAGGTATAAGCAATGCGGATGAAACTGCTACCGCTCAAAAGATTAAAGGATTGTTCGGTTCACTAAGATTCCAAACCAGACAGAAGAAAGTTCAGAACTTCAGACGGGATATTTACAGAATCATTGCTGAGATAATTGCGGAGCATTATGACGAAGATACTCTTGCCGAGATGACTTGCACATATCTCCCGACAATTGAAGATAAAATCAAAGTACAATTAGTACAGCAACAGGGCGGACAGTTACCGCAAACCCAACTAGATATATTGAAAGAGCCAACTTGGGAAGATGTATTACAGATTCTAAGAAGTGATAAATTAAGAAATTATACTGTTGATGTAGAAACGGTTGCCACCGCTTTTGATGATACAGAGCAACAAAACTTAGCAATTAAGGATTTAACTCAATTATACTTATCAATGGTACAGTATTCGGATAGTTTATCCCCTGCAACATTAAAAGGATTCATTCCTTTGATTAAGATGAACCTAAGCTCAATCAAGATTAGTTCTGCTGTCGGTAATCAGTTAGAGGAAGCAATCGAAAGTGCTTATAAAGAAGCGGAAGAAGAAGCCCAACAGCCACAAGAACCAAATCCAGAGCTATTAAAAGTTCAATCTGATATTGAATACAAGCAGGGAGAATTAAAGATTAAAGAGCAAGAGGTAGCGATTAAACAACAAGAAGCCGATAGAAAAGAGGCTGAATTACAAGCGCAGATTTACTTCAAAAAAGAAGAATTCCAATCGGGAGTGGACATTAACTCGAATATAAGTGGTGATGTCGCTTCTATTGAATAGGTGATGGCAAACGACCTAATTGTAAACAGAGCCAAGCGAAAGGAAAAAATATGGACACTCAAGAAATAGAGCAAGTCGAACCAGAAGTTGAAACACAAGAACCTGAATCAGTTGTAGAAGAAATTACTATACCTGAAAATTGGGAACCTGATGTTAAAGACTTTATTAATAGTATTCAAGACTCAAAAGGCAAGAAAGCTATTTTTGATAAGCTGTCAAACTATGACAAAGGTTATCAAAAGAAGTTCCAAGATTTAGCTACTCAACGTCACCAGTTAGATGATGAGCAGAATTTTTTAAACACTTATAAGGAGTTCGAGAAAAATCTCAATCCGGATTTAAGAGCGAGCATTCTATCTCATTATGGCAATGTTCCTGCATATATGAGAGCATTACACGAAGCCGATATAATGGCAACAAAAGACCCTGTAAAGTTCTTATTAAATTACTGTAATTCAAATAATATTACGAAAGAGACCTTAGATTCATATCTAACAGGTACGCAAAATCAAGAACTTAAAGCTCAGAAAAGCCAAGATGAGTTTAGAAAACAACTTATGCAGGAATTTGAGGAAAAACAAAGAGAGCAGAAACTTGTTGAAGATATGAAATCTTTTGCAAATGCTAAAAATGACAACGGAGAATCTTTACATCCCTTGTTGATGACAGAGGGATTTATAGATGAAATGGATAAGTTATACACTATCTACCCGAATAAGAGCCTGCAAGAGCTTTACGATATGGTTGTATGGAGTAATCCGCAATATAGAGAACAAGCTGTTGCTGAACAGGCTCAGAAGTTAGTACAGGCGAAAGACGTAGAAAAAGCCAAGTCTGCTATTGGAGTAAAGCCCTCAATTCCAAGTAACAAATCAACACAACAAAAAGACTGGCGAAGTGTCCTAGATGACGAAGTCGGTTCATTTTAAGGAGAAATAAAATGGCTGGAGCTGAAAGCTTAACAAACATTGTTACGACTACCTTAAACGCTTGGTCAAAAGAAGTTTATGATAACGTAACAAATAACAATGCATTGCTTTATTACTTTAAGAAGTTCGGTAAACTCGGACTCGTTGGCGAAGGCAATGTAAAAATGGGTTCTATTGAAACCCGTTCTGGTGGAAAACAGATTGAAGAAGATATTTCTATCAAAGAGAACTCTAACGTAGGATTCGTTGCCTATAATGAAACCGTTGGAACAGACGCTGTTGATGTATTACAGCAAGCAATCTTTGATTGGAAATTCTGCTATGGAAATGCTGTATTGTATGGTGCAGAAATCGATATGGCTGCAGATTCTAAATTCCGCAAACATAAATTGGTTGAGAATGTTGTTCTCAATGCTGAAGAAACAATGGTTAATAAAATCGGCGAAGCATTGTTTAATACTTCTGACGCTGATTCTATTGACGGTCTGCCGAAATTGATTACTGATAACGGTACTTGCACAGGTTCAAGTGCGGTCGGTGGTATTTCTACTGCAACTTATCCTTTATGGAAAAATAAATATGTAAATGTTGCCGCAAATCCGACAGCTTCTGTATTGTTGGCAAAGATGGCAGAATTGTATCGTGATTGTACTCGTGGTAAATCATCACCTGACATTATTGTAACCACTCCTACATTGTATTCATTGTTTGAGAGTGCTTTGACACCACAACAAAGATTCTCTTCTGCAAAATTGGCAGACGCAGGATTTGAAGCATTGAAATTCCATGGTGCAGATGTTATCTTTGATGAAAACTGCCCTGCAAACCGCATGTATTTCTTGAATACTCGTGCAATGGCATTTAACTTCCATCGTGACCAAATGTTCAAAGTTGGCAAGATGGAAAAATTGTTCGGTCAAGAAAAGTATGCTTGGCCTGTAACAGCAATGTGCAACTTCTCAGTTCGTTCTCGTCGCGACTTGGGTGTTCTGGTTGTTGCCAGTGCTTCCTGATAGGAAAAGGGTGGGGGAAACTCCACCCTCTTTTTGAATGAATATTGTTTACGTTTTTGATAAGAATTATATCCCTTTCTATGAAATATCGGTTAAAAGCTTACTAAAGCATAATCCGAAAGCTAAAATAACAATCGTTTCTCCAGAGCCTTTGAATTTAGGTGTGGAGAATTTTGTTATGAAATCTCCAATCAAACAAATAAAAGATGATAGAATAACAGAAGCAACATATTTGAAATGCATGTTACCTTGCTTGCCTTATGATAAAGTTATATTTATTGACGCAGATACAATCGTTCAAAGCTCGCTAGAGCCACTTTGGAAAATGAATATTCCGTACCTAGCAATGACACAATCTCATAATGCGGGCGAATTACAGAAACAAGATTATGGTCATAATAAATATTTTTTATCGGGTGTAATGGTAATGAATCTCAAAGCATTGCGAGAAGATAACTTTATCGAAAAATGTTTTGAGCCGTTTACTTTTACTGGTAAATGGCAACATGAGGAAACTATTATCAACCATTATTTCTATGATAAGATAACAGAACTAGACAAGAAATATAACTACTGTCATAATAGACGATATAAAGAGCCAATACCAGAATGTTCTGCTGTAATATTGCACTATTGCGGAGGAGATAAATCAGATATGGAAGCATACAAAAACCTAAAAGAAGTAAAAGATTACCTAAAAGATAAATCAGTTGCTATTGTAGGCAATGCTCAAAGTTTATTTAATGAGAAATACGGAGCTGAAATTGATAAGCACGATATAGTTATCCGCTTTACTCATGGTTACGTTACCAAACCAGAAGCACAAGGAAGTAAGACCGATATTTTGATAAGTGCTGAAGAATTAGAAGTAAAACGGATAAGAGAATACAATCCGAAGTTTATAATTAATCGCAGACAATTAATCGGAAACGGAACAGATTTATACTTTACAAATGAAGACAAAAACAGAGTAAGATTAGGATTAGATGGTACTCCGAGTTCTGGTATATTAGCTGTCGATTTATGCGATATATCGGGTTGTAAGAAGATAGATTTATATGGCTTTGATTGGGAAAGAACCAAGACTTTCTATAATCCTGATTGGTATAAAACCGAACATAATTATAATGCCGAAGAATTAAAAATAAGAATTGATTACAAAGTCAATATTCATGGAAATTTCAAGTTGAAAGTTATTAGAAAGAGTGATAGAGTAGCATTACAGAAAGCTAAAGAAGAAAATGAAAAAACAATGCCAAAAGCAGAGATAATAACAATTCGAGGTACTGATTATAAAATTTGCCCGAAATGTCATTGGAAATATAATATAGAAGAAACAGAATGTAGATATTGTGGAAGCCAACTCTAGGAGAAAGATAATGAATAAGTTTACAGATACACCTAAAAAAACAAAACAAAAAAAAGTTGTGGATAAACCCAGAAGTGGAGAAATCATTAAAAAAGGAACACAGACTTTTGTAAAATGTCCTAAATGCGGATGGATTCATCCATCAACCGAGGTTAAATGTCGTTTTTGTGGAGCAGAATTATGAGAATTTTAGATATAGTAACACAATGCTGTTATAGAACTGGCGACCCTGCATTTCAAAATCTTTTTGCTGATGAAGATAACGCAAGAGAGTGGCTTGGTTATACCTCACAAGCATTACAGCAAATCATAAGAGAGCATAACTGGAGTATGTTAACCAAAGACTCTAAGTTTATAACGGAAGCAGATATAAAAGATTATGCGTTGCCAGATGATTTTAGTAGAATGGTAATATATAAGTTATATAATAAAGCAAATGAGACAGTAATTCCTTTTGCGAATAACGATTCTGAGCTGAGTAAAATAATTAGAGGAGATGAATCGGAAACATCTGTAAGATTCAGAATTATGGGTGGAAATATCCGGCTGACATATCCGATAACTGCAGGACAAGACATATATTATACTTATCTTTCTAAATACGCTGTCAAAGGGCAGGATAACGCTATTAAAGAGTATTTTACAAGCAATGAAGATACATTTTTATTGAATGATGAATTACTGATACTGAAAGCAATCGCATTAAGAGCGGTTAACTTGGGATTGCCAGAAGCTGATAGACGAGAAGCCGATTATCAGGCATTTCTAAATATAGAAATGAATAATGATGGTGCAAATGTAGATTTTAATCTTTTTGAATCTGGGTTAGTAAATAAAACGACACCAGATGATTGGAGCATTCATGATTGATAATTTAAGTTCTTCATACGGTGGATTAAATATTGCGGATTCTCTCGACAATATGCAACCACAATATGCAGTACAGATGGATAATATCATTCCTGATATTTCTGGTGATAGAGTAAGAAGAGGTTATGTTCAAATCAATTCAACTGCAACAGCAACATTGATTCCTATTCTAAGAGGTACAACAAAAACGCTTATCGGAGCAAAAGGACAAGATATAACTGTCTATGATGATGAATTTGAAGTAATCGGTTCAAAGAATGGTTTTTCTAACGATTATTGGACAACAGCAGATTTTACTGATGGTGCAGGAAATGTCCACACGATTTTTGCAAATGGTGTAGATACTCCACAAGATTTTACCTCAAGTCTTGCAGATGTTGGATATACATTAACAGGATTTGATAACTTAGATTGTCCATTATCCTTTAAGAATAGGCTTTACTTTATATCAGGTGATTGGCAGATTGCATATTCAGGAATCCAAAGTATATCAGGAGCGTTAACTGCTTTTGATATGGGTTCATATTTTAAGAAAGGTGGTAAGCTTCTCACAATAGCAAACTGGACACAAGACGCAGGAAATGGTGCAGATGATTTGCTTGTTCTAATATCAACAGAGGGAGAAGTATTAATTTATTCAGGTACATCTCCTGAAGCTTCTGATTGGAATATGATTGGCAGTTTCACTATCCCTAAGCCAATCGGTAAAAGGTGTTGGACTCAATTAGGAGCTGATATAATTATTATCACACAGCAAGGATATTTCCCTTTATCTAGCGTATTGAGTGATTTAAGAGCTAACAGAGTAGCACTTAATCAAAAGATTGATGGTATAACAAAAGGCAGAAACTTTACTAAACGGTGGGAGATTCATTATAGACCAAGTTCAAACTGGATAATTGTAAATGCTCCTGCTTCTTCTGGTCGATATAGTTATGAACAGCATGTCTGCAATCTAAATACAAACGCATGGTGCAGATTTGTTGGTATGGACGCTAGTAGTTGGGCTGTTCTGGGTGATGATTTATACTTCTGTAATGGTTCGGGGATATGGAAAGCCGATACAGGCACAACAGATAACGAGGCGAATATTACATTCTGCCTGCAAAAAGCCTATAATATGTTTGGAACACCATTAAAGAAACAATTGATGAGGGTTGTGCCACATTATTATTCTGCTTCATCTGAAACCATCTATAAAAAAATACTTGTTGATTTCGGTGAGGGTAAAAATAGAATTTTTGTGAATAAAGAAGAAAGTGGTATTTCTTCTTATTGGGATAGTGCGATATGGGATGAAAGCTACTGGAGTGATGAGCTACACGTAACATCGACTAGAGGTGCAGTAACTTCTAATGTTGGTAACTATATTAGCGTTGGTTATTATGGGCGTGTTAAGAATGAATTTATCTTATACTCAACAGGATTAATTATTAAAAACGGAACAGGACATATTTGACAATTAAAAATAATATACTATAATATAACCAGAATACAAATTGCCAGTAGTGGAACTCTTTGTATGAGGAAAGTAAGGAGAAACACGAATGGGATTTTTGAAAAAGGTTAGCAGTTTTGCGTTTGGTTCATCAGGACCAAAATATAGTCAAGATAAATCAGCATTAACACAACAGTACGGTGTAATATCAGATTTAGGTAATATGAATCTGGTAAGAAATGCTGATGGTACATATTCTAAGAAATACACTTCAAGCGAGATTGACCAAGCAAGAAATGCCTTAGCAAAGCAGGGTTTAGGTGCTGTAACATTAGACCCTCAAGCTCAACAGCAAGCATACTATGACAGAGCAACAAGGTTATTGAATGACGCATACAACCGACAATACCAGAATACTGATGAAGCCTTAATTAATAGAGGTATACAGACAGGCACAAAGCAATACAATCAAGTAATGGGTGATTTACAGAATAACCAACTTGGAGCTTTGAGTGATATTGCAAATCAAGCAATTTTTGCAGGACAAGACTATACTTCTGGACAGATTGGAAATGTAAATGCACTAACAGGAGCAAGAGATATATATGCATTGTCTGGTATGGGTGGAAGTAATGACGCTTATGATAGTGCATATCAAGGTCGAGTATATAATGAATCAATGAGGAATCAAAGAAACTCAAATATTAAGAATGCTATTGGTTCTCTTGTTGGTGGTTTTGGTTTTGGATTATAGGAGAAAATAAATGATTGATTTGAAATCTGCTTTAGAAAGTGTTAAATACAATGGACAAAATCCGCTTCTACAGTTAGGAATGGGTGGACAAGCAGGGCTTAATCCTCAAACAGAACTTGATAAATTAGGTGCAGGTGCTGTTTCTGGTGGACAGGCAGGATTAGGTAATGGTATTCAATCCGCAGTTCCTGGAATACTAAAACAAATTCTTGGAACAATAGCATTATAAAGGAGAAGACAATGGTGTCTTTTGACTTCAATAGATTTATGAGAGGATTAGCTTCTGGTGCAGACTCGGGGCTTGGAAGTTTTGCTAAACCTTATGTGCAAACCAGAACTCAAGACGCATATAATAAAGGCATAGGGCAGATACAACAGAATGATTGGGAAGGTGGTCTTAATACTATTGGAGAATGGGCGCCAGAAACTGCTCTTGCTCTTGCTCAAGCTAAGAAAAAAGCTGATGATACTTTTGCTTTAGAGCAAATGAAAGAACAGGCTCAAGAAAGGGCAAGAAACACTATAACTCCATATCAACAGGCAATGCTAGGGATAGCAAGACAAAGATTAGCACAAAGCCAGAATCAAGGAGTAGGGCAGACAAATGTTACAAATCCACTTGATAAGAAACGTATAGAAACTATTGCTAAAAAGATGGATGAGAATATAGAAACAAGCCAGACAAGATTAGATGACTATAACAGAATGGAACAACTTCTAAACAATCCAAATGTAGAAACTGGTGGAATAAAAGGTGCTATCCAAGAAAAATTGCCAGATGGAATGTTGAATACCGAAACAGCAGAACTAAGGTCAATCATTAAAAAGATTGTTCCGCAAATGCGACCTGCTGGCTCAGGTACAACATCTGACAGGGATATGAAGATATTTGAGCAAGCAACTGTTGGTTTAGGAAAAGATAAACAGGCAAACTTAAATATTATAAAAGGAAGAAAAATCGTAGATGAAAACAATATCGCAAAAGAAGAACTACGATATGAATGGCTTTCAATGGGTGGTAATCTAGGTGATTTTGATAGAGAGTGGAGAAAATATCTAAACGCAAATCCAATCTTTGAAAATGATAACGGACAATTAAATCAAAAAAGAAAAGACCCGTACGAATGGTTTACTTCTCCTCGCCAGTCAGATGAAAATGTTAGTCAAAATCAGAATAATGATGTCCAAGAGGGTGCTATTATCGAGGACGCAAACGGCAATAGATTAATACTAAGAGGTGGACAATGGCAACAAATGTAGCAATTCCTGAAGGATTTAAACTTGTTTGAAATACTCCACCTATTCCAGAGGGATTTAAGCTTGTTTCTGCTCCTCAAATTCAACCATTAACGGAAGACCAGAAAGCAAAATCAGCAGGTACTGATTGGGGCGATGTATTGAGTGAGGGTGCAAAAGGTTTTAAGCAAGGATTAAATTATGCTACTGGTAAACTATTGAGCGGTGCGACATTAGGATTATCTGATAAAATTCTTCCACAAGAAAAACCTGATTTTTCTGAAGCTCCGACTACTGCAAATGTTATAAATACAGGGTTAGAGTTTGTTGGTTCGCTTCCGACTAGCTTAGGTATATACAATAAGGTAAAGAGCATACCAAAGTTAGCAAAAATGGCACTTCCTGTATCAGGAGCAGTCGAGGGCGGTTTATCGAGTGGTATTCAAACAGGGGATATAAAAGAAGCAGGCAAAGGTGCATTATTAGGAGGAGCAGTAGGAACTGCATTAAAAGGATTGCAGGCAGGAGCAAGTCTTATTCCTGAGGGATTAGGTTTGACATCGGGTGCGGGAGGTTCTTCTGTAAGACAAGCTTACGAAGCAGGAAAAAGAGGTTCAAAACCATTTCTTGAAAGTATGAGAAAAGGAACACAAGCAACAGATGATATTATAAATCTTGCCGAGAATGATTTTAGTCAACTTGGAAGAAAAAACTATTCTCAATACAAAAAAGCACTTGATGAGATAGGAGAAACAGATAGCATTCGGCTAAAACCGATAAGAGATACTTTCAATAAAATCGTTACAGAAGAAGCTGGTGGAAAAAGCTATCTAGTTGATGATAGTACAAAGAAAGTACTTACCAAAGTTGATAATATGCTTCAAAATTTCTCTAAAGATAGTAAAAGGTCTTTAAAAGACTTTGATGATTTGAAACAGGCAATAGGAAAAATAACTGTTCCATTAGAAGCAGGAAATGCAAGACGAGTCCAAAGCGAATTATATAGAGCTGTTAAAGACCAGATAGAGAATCAAGCTCCTGAATATGCTAAGATAATGAAAGATTCTGCTGAGGGCTTAGAATTAATGAATGAACTTAAAAAAACATTCTCTCTTGGAAGAAAAAGCACAGGAGATACAGTTTTAAGAAAATTACAAAGTGCAACAAGAAATAACGTCTTGACTAATTACGGGAAAAGAGAAGCTTTGTTAAAACAATTACCTCATGGAGAAGAAATTGCAGATAGAATTGCAGGACAAACTTTAAATTCACTTCTGCCAAGAGGATTAGAAGCAAGGACAGCAACATTACTCGGTGGTGGTGCTACCTTAGGTGGTATATTAAATCCAAGTTATTTACTGGCTTCTTCTCCTAGATTAGTTGGAGAAATGATGTACAAAACTGGTCAAGCTTCAAGACTTGTTAAACCTGCAGGGATATTATCTGCAATTTATACAGCATTAAAGGAGAAAGAATAATGTTTGACGGAAACGGAAATTGGACTAGCGATTTTAGTGCAATATCAGATAGAGACAATGATATTAAAATTCTAGCAAGTAGATTTGATGGAATTTTTATTGCAGATATTAAAGAAAGCTTTGAGAACTGTTTAACAAAAGACGGACAGATTGCTCCGATTGGTGCTTTTAATATGGGCGGTCAGAAGATAACAAACCTTGCTGACGGAACGAACTCTGGGGACGCAATCAATAAAGGTCAATATGATTCTACGGCTGTTAAACTAACTGGCGACCAAACTATTGCAGGAACAAAAACATTTAGTTCAAGTCCTGTATTGCCAACACCCGAAACAAGTGATAATTCTACTAAAGGGGCTACAACTGCATTTGTAAAAAGTTTATTAAGCTCTAACGGGGGATTGGCTACTTGGTCACAAAATGCAAATGGGTATTATAAGTTTTCAAACGGTTTAATTGTGCAGTGGGGTTATGCTTCCAACAGCCCGGTCACATTTCCGACCGCATTTACAAGCAGTTCAAGCTATAATATTGGAGCCCAACTTGCCGGTAGCGGAGCCGGTGCTAATGACTACGGTCAATTAAATTCTTTGAGTGCAACAGGGTTTAGCTGGGTGATGTATAGCGGCTCATCCCGGTTGCATTGGGTTGCAATTGGATATTAAGGAGAAGAAAATGTATATAGGACAGACATTCGAAGATAGTTATCCTGCAGAAGCGGCAGAATGGTGTAATGCAAATAACGCAAAGATTATCGAAACAACAACAGGCTCTACAAGAACATTCGAAATTGTATCAGCCGAGCCAACCGTTGCTGAGAAAAAAGAAATTAAGCGTATTGAAAGAGATTACTTGGTAAACGACATTCAATGGCGTGTTGAAAGATATGAAGGACAAGTCAAGCTTGGTATTACTCCTAACGATAGTGAGGAAGAATATATGTCTATCTTGAGATATGTGCAATACTTGAGAGATATACCTCAAGACCCAGAATTTCCAAATATTGAAATTAAATCCTATGAGGAGTGGAAATAATGGATTTAGAAAAGATTGTAGAGCTTTCTAAGATATTAGCAAAACCATATAAGATAACTACTTATATACTGGCAGGATTATTGATTTTGTCGTTATGTGCTAATATCTATCTTGCTACACAAGAAGTATCTGTAATCGTTGAACAAACAAACACCGAATCGGATTTTAATACAAATAAGAATGGATAAGTAAATGGCGAATAGAATTGAATCAAATGCTTTAGCAAGGGCTTACAAAACTATTCGCCAAGATGGTGATGGTGATAAAAAAATAACATTAGGTGCTAAACGAGGAACTTTGATAAGGGTGATGAATGAAGTTAGAAAACAGAGCAACCAAGCTATACCTAAAGACATTAGCACCATTGCAAGCAATTAAATTAATTGAAGATTACAGAATACCTAGCCCGTATAAAGAGGTATTGATTGTAAGTTGCGTTGAAAGACGAAAAGATTTTGACGCAATAGACCACCTAGAAAAATTTTATGGCATTTCCCTTTCATATAGAACTTATATCAGACGACTTAAAGCAGGGCTTGAGATGTTTTATAAATCTCATACTGGCATAATTTAGGCATTTAATCGGCAATACACAACTTTTTTCCTTTGCTATATTAAATTCAAGCGTGGGGCGTTTTGAACTGCTTGCCCTATGCAAAAACTTCGGTGACTCGCATTGTGTGCCTCACAGCAATACATGGTGCGATAACCGAAAAGCAGAAAGGAAATAGAAATGAATTACCCTTATTTTAATCCATATCAAAGAAATGATTTTCAACCAATACAAAATATAAATATTCAACCTCAAGCAAGTTGTTATTTTGTAAAAGCTCCAAGTGATTTGAATTCTATCAATGTAATGCCAAATACTTTTTATCTAGGCATTAATGCGGAAGCAAATGAAATCTATGTACGCAAAATGAATAATGATGGTCTGGTAGATGTAAAAACTTATTCTCTGCAATCTGAGAAGAAAGAAAAAACTGATATAAAAACATTGCTCGACCGCTTGGATAATATCGATAAACGAATTGCAGAATTGAAAGGAAAAGAAGATGAACACATTAATCAATCAGATTCTAAGTAACTTTTTAGCAGGGAAGTTTCAACCTCAAATGCAGATGTTTAATCAGATGATGAACGGTAAAACACCAGAGGAGCAAATGCAAACAATTCTTAATATGGCTAAATCTAAAGGATTTAACATAAATCAAAAGATGTTCTCCGAAAGCGACTTAAAGAACTTCGGATTGAGTATTCCCCGAAAGGGTTGATTGTTTTAACTTTAACTAGGAGAAAAGAAAATGGCTGAAGGAAATTACAGTCTTGCCGATATTGCCGCCGCAATGGGTAGTGGTGGCTTCGGTGGTGGAATGGGTGGCTCTTGGTTAGCTATCCTGTTTTTAATCATTCTATTCGGTGGTAATGGCGGTTGGGGAAACAACTCTTTTGCAAACGCTATCGGATATGAAAACTTAGCTACTTCAAACGAAGTACAAAGAGGTTTTGACAATCAGAACTCTCTCGCAAATCAACGTGAAATTCTTTCCGCAACAAACCAAGTATATCACGACTTGGCAACAGTAATCGGCGATAAGTATAGCGAATTAACGAGAGATGTTTATGGTGTTTCAGGACAGGTTGCGCAAGTTTTGGCAAACCAAAATCAATGTTGCTGTGATACCAAGATGTTGATTGCAGAAACAGCTTCGCAGAATCGCTATGACGCTTTGAAGAATACAAACGAGATTAACGCTGTTACTATTGGACAGACACAGAAGATTCTTGACGCTTTAAGTCAGAGCAAAATCGAGGCTTTACAGGGCAAAGTTGCACAGCTTGAGTTGGCAAACCAACTTTCTGGTGTAGTCCGTTATCCTAACGGATGGACATACAATGCAGGTCAAGCTCCGTTCTGCAATGGTTGCGGTTGTATGGGTTAATAATATCGGGCGGAGCTTAACCGCTCTGCCCTCGATTTAAGGAGAAAAGAGATGGGATGTAACTGTAATTGTCCATATAAACACGTTTCAACTGCCTTAACTACGGCAGGCGTGCTAACTGTAACAAACGATACAAACGTTGGAGATTTCGATAAGTTTTGCTTAATCCTGACAATCAATCCAAATAGCATTATAACAACTGCTCCTGTTGATTATACTGTAACTGTCAACGGTACAGCTGTTCCTATTTGGGACAAGTGGGGTTATCCGATAACTACCGATAGATTATGCACAAGAAAATGCTATGTCGGTAGATACATTGATTCTGCTACACCGCACATAACATTGACTAATGCTTTAAGCAATAATGCGGCTAATGGCATACTAGGGAGTTAAGAATTATGAAATATGAAGAAATAAAAAAAATGCATGAGCGAATCTATAATGGTTTGGACATGGTGGCAGAGAAAGCTGAGAAAATCGGCAGAGAAAAGTCAGAATGGAGTTTGTGTGAACTGGGGCAGATTGCTGATATAGAAAAGGATATGGCAAAGACTCTTAAATGTCTAGTCAAAATCCATATAATGACAAGTGAACACTCAATAGAAAAATACTAAAAACGACGGGCGGTGTAAAAACCGCCTGTTGACATTTTAAAAGGGATGTGCGATTATGAAAGCAGAGGTTAAAAGAATGAGTCAACAAGCAACAGTTTTGGACACAATCAAAAAGACAAAAGGCAAGGGCGGTATGACATCTGCACAGATTAAGTTGGCAGAAGCACAATCAGAGGATTATGCTGAAATGAAACGTGAGATTCAAGAATTAAAGAATGATGTTAGTGATGTCAAGAAGGATGTATCAGAAGTTAAGAATGGGCTATCCGAAATAAAGGGTAGTCTTAATATTTTACTGAATGACAAGAAGCTAACTGATAACAAATACTTTTGGATATGTATAATTGTAACAATGATGTTGCTTGCAGGAGTAACGCATTTATCGGAGTTAGTAACTTTATTCGGAGGTTAAGATGTTCAAGTTTATTAAAAATCTTTTCACAAAAAAGGAGAAGAAAGAAATGGGGTTCGATTTATATTATCTCATCAAAAAGTACGAAACCTGTAAACTTGAAGCATATCTTTGTCCTGCAGGAGTACCAACGATTGGTTGGGGAACTACTATCTATATGAGCAAACAGAAAGTAAGACTTGGTGATACAATCACACAAGAAGACGCTGATAGCCTGTTAAACTGGTATTGTTCACATATCAAATTACCGAAAGGACAATTTGGAGTTAATCAAAAGATTGCTCTCTATTCTTTAATTTATAATATCGGACAAATGGCTTTTGACAAATCGAAATGCAAGAAGGCTATTGAAGCAGAAGATTGGAAAACTGCTAAAAAAGAATGGACTTGGACGAAAGCAAATGGTAAAGAATTAAAAGGTCTTGTAAAAAGACGTAACGAAGAGAAAGAGTTATTTTTCAAAGGATTAATTTAATGCAGATTCAAGCAAACGGTGAACGCAACATCACTCTTGATTTTAATGCACCTAAAAAATTTAAGCTATTGCAAAATGGTGTAGAAGTTCCATATATCAGGACAGGCAAAAACTCCATTCGAGTAGGTAGAGGTGTCAATGGGATTCTTGATATAGAAGAAATACTTGAGAAACCGAAAGCTATTGTAAAGCCTGTTCAATTACAACCGCAACAGATGGCTCTTGTTAATCCTGCTGATGTTATTTCTATTAATCAAGCGGCACAACAGCTCGAAATTGAACAGAATATCTTAAACGAAAATCAAAAAAGATTCGAGAATACACAAGAATTTTTAAATATCCAACAACAAAGGATAAATGAAACAGTAATTGCTGTACAGGGTTTAGAAACCGATAATGCGGACAGAATATCTGCAACAGAACAATCTATATTTAATTTAGCAGGCAAGATGGCTAAGATTGAAGAAGATTCAATTAATAGTGATATTGCTGTTGCTAGTGATTTAGAAGCTCATAAAATAGCAAATAATCCGCATAATATAACAAAAGAAACTATTGGACTTAATAAAGTAGATAATACTGCTGATATAGATAAACCCGTATCAAATGCTGTAAAAATGGCTTTAGAAGAAAAGGCTGATAAAGATGATATTGAGCAGATACGGGAAGAAATTGCAGAGTATCAGGACAAGAACGAAAAGATAAATAATGCTCTTGCAAATTATACTGGCGGTATTGGTGGAAATGAACTGCCGATTGGTGGTCTAACAGGACAAGTACTTGCCAAGAAATCAGATGAGAATGGAGATTACGAATGGATAAGCTCTTCCGCTGTTCCCGGAAACGGTGTTTTAACTATTCAAAAAAATGGAACAGATATTGGTACTTTCTCTGCAAATACTACTTCAAACAAAACTGTCAATATTACTGTTCCGACTCAAGCAAGCGATATTAATGCATTACCGAGCAGTACAAAGTATGGCTCAAGTTTTAGTTTAACTATTGATAATTCTACTTTTGTCGTAACAGCTCAATTAAAAGACCAAGACGGAAATAATCTCGGAACAGCCCAGACGATAGATTTACCTCTTGAAAGCGTGGTTGTAAATGGTACTTATGACTCAGTAAATAAAAAGATTATTCTCACTCTCCAGAACGGGAATACAATAGATATTCCTGTAAGCGATTTAATATCAGGATTGCTAAAATCAGGCGATAACATATCGTTATTAACTAATGACGCAGGATATATTACTGCTTCAAGCCTCCCCACAGTCAACGATGGACAGTTAGACATTCAGGTCAACGGCTCAAGCGTTGCCACGTTTACAGCCAACCAAAGCGGAAATACAACTGCAAATATTGTTGTAGGTAGTGGGTTGCCCTCACAAACAGGCAATGCGGGCAAGGTTTTAGGAACAGACGGAACAGATGCCAGTTGGCAATATTCGATAACGGATAAAGGAATGTATAGTGCTATTACACAATACTATCCTGGCGATGTTGTGCTGTATTATTATGATAACACCTACAGAAGTTATTTGTGCATACAGTCGGCATTAAACGAAACGCCTTACAATGAAGCAAGTAGCTATTGGAAACCTTTTGATACACCTAGTAAAATACGAATACAGAATGACTGGGGGGATAAGCCTATACTACCGTTTATGATGAACGGTTCAAGCGGAAGCACAATAACTGGGGTAATGCTCACGCCCGGAACAACAAGCACAATTGCCAAATTTCCGACAATTAACACATCAACAGGTTTATTAAAAGCTCCTAATGGTATTGATGGCTATTATACCTCTGCACAAGTAGATGCTTTAATACCGACAGTAAACGACTCAACAATAACATTTACTCAAGGCGGAGTAACTAAAGGTTCATTTACACTAAACCAATCAAGCGGTGCGACAATCGCACTTGATGCCGGTGGCGGTGGTGGAATCCAAAACACCGCAACAGGAACAGACAGCTTAACCATTTTAGGTAATCCGACACAGTATGAGCAAGCGATTAATATCGGGGTGCAAAGTTATGCAAAAGGTAATTATGCAACCGCTCTCGGTGGCTATGACCCTGAATATGGCGAATGTCAAGCCGATGATTATGGCACAAGCATCGGAGCTAGTTCTCAAGGTGGAGTTGGAAGTACGACCGTTGGGTATGCCTCAACTGATGCAGGTTCTGGCAATACTCTTGTTGGTCGAGAAACATTTATTGATGAATATGTAACAAACAGTGTTGCCATCGGTCGTGAGGCACAAGTTACCGGTGAGGGTACAAATGTTACCAATGCTGTACAGATTGGAGCAGGTATCAACCAAACATCAGATACGGTGCAGATGGGCGACTATCCTACTTTAAATCTTTCAACAGGCTTAATCCCTGATGCCCGAATTAGCACGAATATTGCAAGAACAGCAGACACCATCACTACATCAGATTTGGCAACCTGCCACGTTGTTATTGAAACATATCATAGCGGAGCAAACTGGTATAGGGTTTATTCTGATGGTTGGTGTGAGCAAGGTGGGCAGATTAGTAATCTAACCACAACAGTTGTAACGATAAGTTTGCAGAAACATTTTATCGACACTAACTATTCAATATCAACGACTCAATATGTAAATAATGCAACCGGGCAATTTGCTTATATAAGAAATGCTCCAACAACATCGAGTTTTGACATAAAGGCTAACTCGGGGACAGTCGATACGTTGTATTGGGAAGCTAAAGGGTATATAGCATAATGAAACTTTGCTTAATAAATAACACATATAAGGTCATAGTCAAAAACGGTGTTTATTCAGGGGTGCTGTTTAGCTATACGCTGACTATCAACCCAACGCCTGCGGATGCAACTGTTACATTCAGTACAGGCACAGTATCTGGCAATAGCTGTACGGTTGCCGATGGCACGAGCGTTACATATACAGTAAGCAAAACTGGGTATGCTTCAGAAACCGCAACAGTAACTGTAACCGCTGACCAGACAATAAATGTAACGTTAAGTGAAAGCCATTATACACCAAATCAAGTGCTTTACGAATCCTCAACAGGTGGTGCAAGTACAACACTTAACTTATTAGATGATGGTAAATATCAAGTTATCTGTATTGCAGGTGGTGGCGGTGGTGCTTATTATTTATTAAGTGGTGGTGCTGGCGGTGGCTCTGGCTCGGGCTTTGATTGTGTATTCCAATTAACCGCAGGAAACTACTCAATAGCTGTTGGCTCTGGTGGTGCAGGCAAAACAAATGGTACAGCAACAACTGGCGGTGATTCTCGATTTGGAACATCTTATGCCCGAGGTGGTGGTGGTGCTGTTGCATCAGGTAATAAACGTACTGTTGGTGGTGGTGGTAACGCTCCGACACTAACTTACACAAGAACAACCACTACATTAAATACGGCAGGTAATAATGGTAGTACTGGCACTAGTGCTTCAATTGGTGGTTCGGCAGTATATAGTACATACGGTAAAGGTGGTGGTGTTTCGAATGGCTCGGGGGTGGCAGGTACAGCCGGTTATGTAAAAGTAGTTTATAAAGGAGCGTAAAGTATGGCAATACTTTATTCTTTAATTTCAGGTTTGATGTTCAGAATTAGGGGCGGTTTGAGAATCCCTTTTACCGACAAGAAATTTCCACTTTGCAAATGGTATTTTGCTGTCTGGATTGCGGTGCTTTCTTATCTATTGAATGGATATAACCTCGCAATGATTGTAACAGCCTTTATTGCAGGCAAAATGTGTACTTCAATCTCTGGTTGGGGTACTTACATTGGTGCTTTGCTAGTCGGCGGAAAGATAAGCGACACCGACAAAGACGATTTGAATATTACAGATATGGTTCAGAATAAAGTCTTTCCGTTTCTTGGTAGGGCTAAAGAGTGGTGTTCAAAACATAAGGGCTTTAAGTGGTTGAGTAAAATTTTGCCCGACTCTTGCTATAAAAATAATCCTAAACTTTATGGCTTTATTACCTTGTCTTTGAGGGGTGGTTTAACAAGTTTCATTTTGGGCTTGGCGTTTAATGAGCCTCTGTTCTTGCCTGTTGGTTTACTTCAAGGCTCTGTCTATTGGTTAGGTGGTTGGACTTGTCGGCATATTTACGATGATAAGAAATACGGTTGGAAAATTAGCGAATGGTATTGGGGTACATTCTTGGGGTTAATGCTATGCTTAATCGGATAATCTTATTTTTTGCCTGTTTTTTTGGCGTTCTGGCGGTGGTCTGTATTTTTTGGATAAACATACAGGGCAAGCGGATAGACTCACTAAAATCGGCAAAAACAATGCTTGAATCAAATAATAATTTTTTAATCAAAAAGATTGAAAGGGAACATAATGACAAAGTGGAACTCAGCCGCAAACAGAAAGAGCTTGAAAATTTGGCGAAACGTTCTGTCGGTTTTGATTGGGATAGGGATATTAGTAGTGATGAGCTTGTTCTGTGGTTGCGTGAGAACGCAGTACAAGTACAAAGAGATAGAGCGAGAGCCGATTGATTGCGATATGTATATTAAGACACCGCTAGATATGGCTAAATGTCTTGCGGAGTTTAGGCAAAAATGGTAAAAATCTTTATCTACCGGCCGGATAAAGCTAACAGGAATTTAAACTGGAGCGGTGTTTATCACGTTAGCGGACAAAGTTGGTTAGAGTATGACCGCGATAGAGATGAGGCTTATCAATATAAGGTTGAGTTATTGAAGAAAAAACTTAACCGAAAACAAAGAACTTACCTAGAGGATTATTGGCGGTGAAAGTCATCTATACAAAAGTAAAGCCAGAAGTCTGCAAAAGGAACCGGCAATTCTACAAAAATCACGTAAGAAGAGCCTTTATAGCTTGGTTAGCTTATGAGGGCTTTTTTAATGGTCTGTTTACTAAAAAGGAAATCAAGGAAGCCAAGAAAGGTAAATTGCCATCTGATTGTAATATTCATCATAAAATGCCGTTGTCTGGGTGGGATGATGAAAGAGTGAATAGTTTTGCTAATTTAGTGGTTATCCACAAAAAGACACACGAGAGGATAAATAAAGAAATTTTTCAACCTCAACTCAATCCTATTATTAAAGCCCCTGTTGGAACACAAGTCGAGATAGATATACCAGAGTTTGGATATGTTGACAGACGAGGTATAGCAGAAGAACGCTCAAGGTTGTGGAAAGTAATAAAAAGGGAGCGATAGTCTGCTCCCTTAACAATCGGTGATTAAAAAGATATATTTAGCTTTTTTATAATAAACGGTATTATATAGTTGTCAACAAAAAAAGAGCCGAGCTTTTGACCCGACTCTTTTTGGACTGATACTTTTAGAAGATTACATATGAAAATAATTAGGTTATAAGAGCGGAAGATAGGCACCGCTCTCGCCACTTTATAAAAGGATAACCCAACTAAGATACTAGCACTAAAAAAAATATTGTCAATTAATAAAAAAAATATTGACATTTAATTTTTTTATATTATTATTAATTTTAGAAAGGAGGTGAGTAGATGGCAAAATTAAAAAAGACTATTTCTTTGACGCATACACCAACGACACGTAATATCTGTATTCCTAATAAGGTAGTTAAGGATATGGGTATTAAAAATGATAAAGAAGTCTATGTAGAATATGACTATAATACTAAAATAATGATTGTTAAAAAACTTGAGGAGTAAAAAATGGAAAATACTTTTTTTGAAGATTATACAAATTTAATTTCGAGCATTGAGAAAATCAGCAAGACAGCAGAGGGTTATGGTTATACATACCTAGAATTAACACCTTTGCTTGAAACCGTTTTGCCTAAGCTTAAGGAAAATAATTTTATTCTTACGCAGACAGTAAAACAGGGTGTTGGAACTATTATATATCGAAATAAGGATAAGAATATCGAAACACCAACATTTATTCTACATAGTGAATTAATTCACGCAAACGGACAAAAGATTGAATGTGATATGCCTTTATATGTAGATGATATTGACCCTCAAGCTATTGGTAGTGCCGAAACATATATGAGAAGATACTCAATCTACGCTTTATTGAATATCAAGGTAGTAGATGATGATGGATTAAAAGCAAGTGCAAGAGGTAAACAGAATAAGGTTGAACAAGAGAATAAACAGCCTTTGCCTGATAATCCAAACGATATTGCAACTTTTCTAATGGGTGTAGATAATCCAAAAATCTACTATCGCGATATTAAGGACAGGGAAGATATTTCTTATGACTTAAAAAGAAAATTGAATAAAATTATGTATCCAAATGGATAGGAGAGAAAAATGGATAAAGAAAATAAAGGTGCTTTATTTAAGCATATTAAAACCAAAGATACACAACCAGATTTTAAAGGTAATATTAATGTAAAAGGTGTGGATTATCAGCTTGCAGGATGGAAAAAAGTATCATCTAAAACTGGAGAAACTTTTATTTCTCTGCAAATTAGCGAAAATAAATACGAGCCTAAAAAAGAAAATAAAACTGATTTTTTAGATGATGATATAGGTTTCTAATGCAGATAGTGGCTAATAATATACATCAATTAGATGTAGTCGTAAGGGATATGTATAATGTCTTTAATGAATACCAAGCATTAGCTATCTCTTACGATAAGCCATATTGACTTTCTTAACAAATAGTTATATTATAATAATGCGACTAAGGAATCTAGACCTGAAAAGTTTGCAACTCACAAACCTGTCGCATTTTATTTTATGAGTTTTTTTAATTGGAGAATTAAAATGAATTTA
>JAEIGA010001944.1_pt1 | contig 32936 bp, 25 predicted proteins | sample 9270691 | NCBI WGS metagenome assembly JAEIGA01 (sample SAMN17057246, study PRJNA624740) | gut metagenome | biome: biome; isolation source: fecal sample | host: Bos grunniens | place: China: Xizang | collected 2019 | reverse complement strand
CTTGTGAGGTATTTGAGGTGCTCCATAGAGTAAAGTCAAATTTACTGGCAATCTCTTCTATCATAACCATTTCCTTCCTAATAACATAATATTCAGAATAACACAATTTGTTAAACTATTGTTAACTTTAAGTGATTCTAAAGCAGAATTAAATCTCGCTATTGTATTAATTTTATATGGCAGGTAAAGCTGACTACATCCATCTCCCTGTCTGCCATCTGCTGTTGTACAAGAATAGGAAATTGCATATAAATAATGTTTCTTTTTCATAGCTTTATATACTCCTTTATAATATATCTATTATATAATACATTAAATAAAGCTATAATATAAAGCTATATAATATATTTAATAAATATATTTGCTAAATTATACAGACACTCTAAATATTAATACACGGAGGTAAATCTAATGATAGAGAATACATCAGCTAGTCTCGAGAGCTATGAAGCTCCTCAGCAGACGACCGAAACTATTGTAGCTACTCCTGAAGAGACTGTAGCTAAATATCCTACCATGACGGTTGCTGAGTGTCAAGTAGAAACACAAAAACATATAGAAGCTGTGCGTAAGTACATTCGCTTTGTAATTGATAAGATCGATATGCGAGGCGTTAAGCATGATGCCTCGAAGCTTGAAAGTCCTGAGGTAGAACTTTTTGCAGAGCTTACCCCTCAGCTCGCAGCTATGACTTATGGCTCTGAAGAATATCAAGCTTCTCTTGATGCTTTAAAGCCAGCGCTCGATCACCACTATGCAAGTAATAGACACCATCCTGAACATTTTAATAATGGAGTTTCAGACATGACTCTTGTTGATATTATTGAAATGTTTTGTGACTGGAAGGCCAGTACCCTCAGACAAAATGATGGTAACTTGTTAAAGAGCATTGAAACTAATGCAGAAAGATTTAACATGGATGGTCAGTTAAAACAAATTCTTATGAACACTGCACGAATGTTAGATGAGCACGAATACGACTAAAAAAGAAAGCAGCTCTAAGCTGCTTTCTTTTTATTTAAAAAATAAATTTATTAAATCTATTTATAATTTTTCTGCTAAATTATTTGAGTTGCGAGCAAGCCTAAAGACTTAGCGACTAGAAAGGATTACTCAAATGGGCAGAAAAAAAGTTGATAGAAGTGATAAGGTAATGCAGACCTTTGAGACTACTCGTCCGCTTAAGGTAAGGCTAGAAGAGTTAGCAGCAAAAAGAGGTATTACTGTATCAGCTCTTATAAGAGAAATTTTAGAAAGACATTTTGAAGAGCGAATCGAATTTTGAAAGGAAAATTTATTATGGCAGAGAGACAGACTAATTACACAATTGGTGAATACACTAGATTACCTTCTGGTGGTGAAATTTATGACAAGAGAATGACAGCCGATATTGAGCTTCGTTCTATGACAGCAAGAGATGAGATGAAGAGACTTGCTCCTAGCGTTTCTCAGTTTAAGGTTCTTGCGGATATTATCGAGGGCTGCATGATTGAAAAGCCTGCAATGCATGTTTATGATATGGCTCTTGGAGATTATGAGTATCTTCTTCACAGACTTCGTATTGTTACTTATGGTGATGAATATAAGATGAGACTTCGTTGTCCTTATTGTGGTGAGTACTTTGATACCGCTGCACATCTTGAGGAGCTTCAGGTAAAGGAATTTAATAAAGAAGCTTTTGAGGAGGCAAGAACTATTACTCTTCCTAAGAGCGGTTCTATTGTTACTCTCAACTTCCAAACTCCTAGAATGTTAGATGAGAATGAGATTTATGTAAAGGACCAGAAGCGTCGTTTTAAGGATGCCGAGGTAGACTTTAACTTGATGGCAAATCTTATGTCAGCTATTGATACTGTTGATGGTCTTCATCTTGACTTTGTTAAACTCGAGACTTTTATTAACAGACTTCCTGCATTAGATATGACTAAGATTTTGAATGCTATTGAGGTTTTAAATAGTTCCATTGGATTGGATAATTCTTTGACTGTACTCTGTTCCAAGTGTGGAGGAGAGGTACCTACTTCCTTTCGCTTTGGACCGGAATTTTTTAGACCCACAAACATCTAATGATGGCACTCCTTACGGTCCTAAGAGATATAAAGAGATTGTAAGAGAGTGTTGGTATATAAGTGATAATCTTAATACTAGCTATACCGATGTTTTAGATTTAAGCTATGTAGAGAGAATTTATTTACTTAGATTTATTAATGAGAAACATGATGCTGCTGCCGAAGCTATTGCTGCAGCAAAAGCAAAAAGTAAAAAGCAGTAAATGATAAAGAGGGGAGAGACTTAAATGGATGAGTCTTTTAAGAACTTAAACGGCCCGAGTGCCGATTCCATACAAGCAGACTATATTGAGAAAGAAAAACGTGCAGCTGATGCCCTGTTGACTATCCAATTAAAGAATGCGCAGACTCTAGCAGATCTTCGTAAAAAGCTACTCACTCAGCTTTTTGAAGAAGCAGAAAAGGAAGGCCAAAAAGTTGAGGAAGTTTTGGCCGAATATGGTTTACAAAAAAGACTTGAGGCCTTAGATAAAGAGCTAAGCGCAAGAAAGCAAGGCTATGATGAGCATATAAAAGCATTAACTGATGCCTATGACAAAATGTATCAAGGTTTAACACAAGCTGAAGATACGCTAGCTGCTCATCGTATATCTAAGAATGGTGAAGTACTTAAGAGTCGAGAGACTGGAATTAAGAATTTATATAATCTCGAACGCTCAGAGATTGAGAAAACTATTAAGCTTAGATCAGATCTTTCTTCGGGAATTACTACTCCTGCAGAGGTACCTTCAGACAATACTGTAGCAGAAGTCTTAGAGCTTGATACATCTAAACTTTCTCCTATAGAATTACAAGGTATTCTTACTGAACTTGATACTTCTGCTATCGGTCCTATTGCTGTACAAAGTACTAGTACTGAAGCAGAGACAAGAGCTATTCAAGAGCGTATAAAGAGTGTTCAAACTCTTCAAATTCTTGAACAGGGAATTGTAAATTTACGTGCTGGTGCTGAGGAACAGATTATTCAAAATCGTCTTGCTCTTCTTGCTAGTCAAACTGGTTTTGCAACGGAATCTACAGAAGCTGAAAAACTATCAGCTGCTTTAATTAAGCAACTTCATATACGAACTCAAAGCCAAGAGATTACTAAGGAACAGGCAGAACAGGCTAAGACTAGACTTGCTACCGAAGAAAAAGAACTCACTGCTTTGAAACAAAGACAGGAGTTACAACTTCAGCAAGCTTTAGCAGATCAAGAAGTCTTGGTGGCTGCAAGAAGTAGAGCTAAGGTGCTACAGGAAACTGGAAATCTGTCAGCGGAGGAGCTTGAGTCTGTATCTCAGATGCTTCGACAACTTAAAGAAGTTGCTGCTGCTTCTAAAGCTTTAGCTACTAATATCACTCAAGAAGTAGCGGATAAGCAGGCTTTAGTTAATGCTGCAAAAACAGTTTTATCTTTAGAAGAAGAGCGCCATGAAGTAGACGGCTTAGACATAGCACTACATTTAGCAGATCTAGACTTAAGTAAACAACAGCTTAAGGATGCTCAGCAAGGAGTAGCTGAGCGGCAGAAAGCTTTACGTTTAGCTAGGGGCGAGCTCGACTTATTAGAGGCTTCTGGAGAAGCAACTACCGAGCAGCTTGCAGCAGCAAAAGCTAAAGCTGCTCGAGCTGAAAAGGACTTTCAAGCAAGTTTAACTAAACAAGCTACTCTCCATGAGGAGGTCCAAGCTAATCAGAAGACGCTAAATGAGTTATATAAAGCTAATCCAATTGAATTAAATGCTCAAATTGCACAAAAAGCAGCAGATTCTCAGTTAGCTGCTCTCCATGAGCACTATAATGCAGAGATAGAACGAATTAAGCAGACTGATGAATTTAAGCAAGCTTCGCAAGCCGAGCAGAACAAGATGATTGCGGAGGCTCATGCTAGAGAAGCTGCTCAAGCTGAAGAGCTTGCGAAAGCTCGTCAAGCTGTTTTGTTGGATTCTTATAAGTACGGTATACAGCTGAGTGAGGAAGAAGTTCAGCGAAGAATGAACCAAATCCTTGAACTCTCCAAGGAAGAGCAAAAAGCAGCAGAAGCAGCAGATACTCAAGCACGTAGACTTGAAGCCTTGCGAAAGAAAGACCAAGGTAAGTCTAGAAAAGGTAAGCCTGAGGAAGCAGAATCCAGCGGGATAAAAGCTCTGCCTTCTCTAGTGGATGTAACAACAGCTCTTGGCTCCTTTAAAGAAGATCTCTTAAAGCGTGCTGCCGAGGAAGATAAACAGCAGCAACAACTTGAGAATACTTTTAAGGGTCTCTGGAATATGGGGAACAGCCTTGAGGAAATCGAACATGTATTTAGCAATTACGGAGATCTTAATTCTGATGGCACAGATGCTAAAGGCAATGATGTTCTAAGTATAAGAGCTGAACAGGTAGCGCGAGAGCAATTTAGAGCCGAGACTTCTGCAGACATTAATTCAGAATTAGATAAAACAGATGGTACAATAGAGGATCAGATTGCAGCGATTATACAAGCAAAGTCTGAATCTGGGGAATCTATCGATTATATAGCTATTGAGCAAGAAGTTTTAGCAATCCGAGCAGCTGCAGTTGAAAAAGAACTTGCGACTAGAGAGGCTGCTGCTTCAGAAGAGATTGCTTTACGCGCAAGATTTGAGGAAGAGAATGCTAAGAAAACTCTTGCTGATGCAGATAAGAGCAAAAAAGCCCAAGAGCGTCTAGACAAGAAGAAACAGTTTGAAGAGTCTAAGTTTGGTAAATCTAAGGTTGGTCAACTTATCACAGAAGCTAACTTTGGCAAGGACCTGCAGGCTAAAGTAGACGCTGGTGAGATGACTAAAGAAGAGGCACAGGCAGCAGCACAAGCTAAGCTTGATGCTACAATGGGTGCTATTGGAGACTGGATCGGAAAGCTTAACCAACAAGGACAAGAAGCTGTTAAAAAGCAAAGTAGCATAGATACTAACCTTCAGGGTAGTATAACTAATAAGACTGTTCTTGGTTCTTACTACCGAAAACTCGAGGCTACCATTGGCATGGGAGTTGGAATATCTCCGTTTATTTTACAGAAGGACGTTTCAGCTAATATAGAAAAGCTTACTGGTATGGGTATTTCATTTAATATCCAGCAGAGAGCTTTAATGGAAACCTTAAAAGATAAGATTGCAACTACTTTCAACGCAGCTGATGGTACGATGCTTAAGCTTATTCGTATTCAGCAAGCTGATACTACTGCGGCTCGTCTGGGTATGGAGTCTGCTCTTACTTCTTTCTTAAATAGCATGTATGAGACTTCTGAGTTCATGCATACTACAGCAGCCAGTATTAGAGATAATCTCTATGAAGCTACTGCACTTATGAACGCAAGAGAGGCAACTGCCTATGAGTATCAAGTTCAGAAATGGATGGGTTCTTTGTATTCTGTTGGCTTCTCTGCAACTGAGAAAGTTTCAGAGGCATTAGGTAAATTAACTGCTGGGGATATTAGCGGTATCACTGACGGAGGTATGGGCAATCTTCTTGTTATGGCTGCAAATGAAGCAAGTATTCCAATTGCAGAAATTCTTGAAAAAGGTTTAACAGCAGACCAAACTGACCGTTTAATGGAAAGTATGGTTAATTACTTAGGCGGTATTTATGAAGAAACTAAGGGAAGCAATGTTTTAGCACAACAATATGGTAGTGTTTTCGGAGTCACTGCCGCTGACCTTAAGGCTGTTTCGAATTTAGGTGCGGATACCATATCAGTTATTGCAAAGCATGATAGAGACTATAGTCAAATGCTTAAGCAATTAGAGAACATGGCGAATACTATGATTCTTCGTACCAGTACTGGTGAATTATTTGATAATATTAAAGAGAATTTCTCTTACATGATGGCAACTACTGTTGCAAATAACCCGGTCATCTCTGGCTTGAACATGATGGCTAATATGTTAAATGATTTGGTCGGTGGTATTGAAATTCCTTTTGTTAACGTCTATGGATTCGGCTTTGACCTCAATGCAACTGTTGCAGACCTCATGAATGTGGCAGCACTTTCCGGTGCTGTATTAGGTGGTATGGGTAAAATGGTTGCAAGTTTAGCAGGTGGCGGCGGATTCAGTGGATCCGGAATGCTTCGTATGTTTGGAGTTGAACAGGGTAATAACTTAACAGAGCTTCAGCGTGGCAATGGAAGCCTTAATCTTACCACCATGGGCGGCGCAACTCAGTCTGAGTCAGGTGCGGTAGCTGGCAATGAATCTGGCGATGATGTTAAGAATAAGACTTTAGCTGATGCATCAGAGGGACCTGAGAAGCAAATTGCTGAAGCTAAAGAAGAACAAGAAGATAAAGAAGAAACTCGACATAATGCCATTATTGAGCAGATTGTCAATATATATGATCTCTTAGATGAAGTAACTAAGGGAGTTAAGAAGTGGCACGTACATCTTGATGTGGGTAATAATCCTACCTCTTGGTCTACAGGTACTTGGAATTAAGGAGGTAATTATTTTGCATAGATTTGGTTCAACTGGATTAGTAGCTGGCTATATTAAGCAGTTACTTTCCTCATTTAACTTACTTAAGCTTCCTATCTATACTGAGAAACATGCTGCTTATTTTGCAGAGCACGGAGTAGAGTCTCCTTATCTTTTGGAGTCTTTTCCAGATAAGGAGCAGCTCTTCCCAAGCGATTTAGAAGTCACAACAGAGCTTACTTCTAATGATAAGACTATTTTACAAGTTGATGGTCAGATACAGGTAAACAGTACAAATATGAATCCGTATTTAAAAGACGGTCGGATTCAGTACTATCTAGGTGGCTACTATAATAAATATCAGGAATATGTTCCAGGTAAATGGCAATCAACTCCTTTTGATTTTGATTTACCTAGTGGAGGTTCTTGGACTGTTGTTAACAGAGATTCAGAGATTTTAAATTTAACTAAGAAATTTCAAATAAAGAATAATGTTTATGATACATATACTCATGAATATTTAGGAGAGTATTTACGTTTTTTAAGAGATCATGATGATTTAAATCTGATGTCCCTTTATAATTGTTTTAGTAATAATTCAAGCGTTAAGTTTAAGATTTCAGATTTTATACTGTCTGATCCTCAAGTGACTAATGTTGATCCTCAAGTGCTTAATGTTGATACTACAGATAATAATTATAAAGTTTACGCAATACCTGTAAAATTATTTAATAATTATACTATTGCAATAGATTCAGCGTATCCTGTTGAGATGTTTTGTGGTTTTTATTCTACTAATTTTTTTGTAGATGCCGACAAGAAATTTCTTAAATTAACTTATAAACGTTATGGTAATATGCAGTTTTCAAATCCCGTATTATATACCGGTTTAACCGATTTAGCTGTAGACTATGCTAAAAGGTCATTTAAGGAGACAGAACTAGCTGAGCATAGAGAAGCACGACAGCTTTTAACAGATATTTCACCTTATCTATCAGAGCTTAAGCTTTTTATTAAGTTGCCAAGTTTAGTAGAATCTTCAATTGTAATTTTAGAGGGTGATTATAGAAATTGGAATGACCTAACATTTAATAAGAAGTCTGGTACTCCAATTTCTTGGCAGCGTAATAAAACGGTATTAGATAATGCCGCTATCTTTTCTGGAGTACCTTTTAATCTAATCGCACCTTTACAGTTATTGAGATTTAATACCGGAACACACACTCCTTTTTCAGACCGCTTGCTTGAATATTTGTTAGACAACTGTATTACAGGCAGCGAAAATGAAGCTCGTGAAAATGTGCTCATGGTTCAAACCTTAGCGGGTCAACGACATAAAGGATTAGTAGCGAGTTCTACTTATTACTCTTTACCAAAGTGTAAAGTTGTTTGTCAAACAGTTGCTGGAGTTGCTGACTATTATTGGGAGTTTAATAATGTGCTCCTTGAGCAACCAATCTCAGTTAAAGGTTCTTGGCTAGAGAATTATTTAGCAGCAGGCGGAGTATTACCCTTAGAGGTTCAGCCGGTAGTAGCTGTTAAAATTGATTCCGAAACTCAGGCTTCGGTTTCTTGGTGGAAATACAAAGATACTTACATTACACCCTTGAGTAATTATAATGTAACATACAAGGTTAGTCCAGAAGCATTAAGATATGATTTTATAAACGGAGTATGGTCGGATGCGCTGCAGAAAATCTTTTATAATAATCAACAATACCGTGCAACTAATGCTGAATTTACAGATTGTTTAGGTTATGTTGACAAAGATGTTGAGAAAAATTTTGTAGCATTTACCACCTCCAAAAAGGGCACTACAAAAAAGACGATGCTAAACTTTAACACTTGGGAGGATATTAAAGAATGAGTCAGACATTATGGAAACCCGAAAATTATATTTACATCTCCCATTTAGGAGAATCTGGTCAATGGTGGTGGTTACCCTGCTGTCCACAAACTATCCAAGACAGCATGGACTCACAATTTCAAGCCGCTACTGCACTTGGACGTTCTGCGCCTGTAATGACTTATGCTCATTCCGGACCTAGAACTGTACAGATTGAACTACAGCTGCACCGAGATATTATGGATGAGATTAACAGGTATGGCCAAAAATCAGGCGCCACTAAATGGCCTACTTCTGCAAAAGTAGATTCGGGAGAAGATTATACAGATAGCTTGATTAGAGCATTACAATCTATATCGGTTCCGAAATATTCTATTTCTGAAAAATGTGTTGAGCCACCTTTAGTTGCAATGAGATTAAGTAATGAGGTTTTTATAAAAGGCGTGGTAAGTGGAAGTATCGGACTCACCTATGAATTACCTATTATTTCGGGCGGCCGGTATGCTCAGGTTAGACTATCTATTACTGTGACTGAAGTAGACCCTTATGATGCTACTTCTGTATTTAAGAATGGCTCTTTTAGAGGTGTTGTACAAACACTAAAAGATAAGGTTGGTCTTTCTACAAAATAAAGTATACGAGGTTAATATATGCAAAAACTTACAAATGAGAGAGTAAATACTTTTGATTATACTTCAAGGTATACTGGAGTATCTTACTTTTATGACCCTCAGAAAAATCGAGATGTTTATGGTATAGGCTCTCAAATTCGTTTTGATACTCCTTATCTTATACATAAAGTTGAGATAGGAGATAGTTTAGATAAACTTGCTTTAAAGTATTATAATAATCCTTCTTACTGGTGGGTCTTAGCATATTTTAATAAGATTAATGATGCCTTTACCAATATTGATAGAACTTATACTACTTTAAAAATTCCTACAATTTCTAGTATTGTGTTTGAGGATTGATTATGGCAGTAATTCCAAAACAAAGAAGAAGCTTAATTTCAAGCCAGGCTAGAATTCAAGCGCCTTGGGTAAAAGTTACGATAGGTAAATATACTTTTGGAGTTTTCTCAGAGACTCCCAAAGGTTCAAAAGATGCCAATGGTTTTTATAGTCAGTTTAGTGTCCAATACCCGAGCTATATAAATAAATTAAATATTGTAAAGATTAATGGTCAAGTAAATCAGTATACTCTTGAACTTTCTTATCCTATTAGATCGGGTGATGATCCTAATCTAATTGAAAAGATTTTGAGTAGTGTTACTCGTACTCGTAAAATAGTTTTTAGTTATGGAGATGCTACAAATCCTGCTTATGCTTATAAGGATGAGGAAGCTATCATAACCAATGTTACTCAAAATTTTGCTTTAGAGAGTAGTTCTATTAATTATACTATAAAAGCTGTTTCTGGTTGTGCTTTGGCTGCCTCTGGTTCTTTTAACTTTGTAAACTCAGGTAAGAAAAAGCCTAGTAAAGAAATTAAAGCAATTTTAAATAATCCTACTTATGGTCTCCGTGCTTTGTTTACGGGCATGACAGATGCAAATATTAACAAGTTAATAGATGGTACTGACCAAGAGGTGGAGCTAGACTCTAAACTAAATACTTCACCCCTTGATTATATAAGTTATTTAGTTAGCTGTATGATTCCTTCTGGTTCTTCTGTAGATAATCGAAGTAAGGACATTTATATTTTAACTCTGCATGATGAAACAGTTTTTGATACATCTTTTAGTGATGCGTCTGTGCAAGGTGGTCCTTATTTTAAGGTGACCCGAGTAGCTGTTGATACTATGAATAGGGCAGATGCTTATGAGATTGATATTGGTATTGGTACCTCTACTATTGTGCTATCTTTCAATCTTGAGAATAATGAAAACTTTGCAATGCTTTATGATTATAATGCAGAGCTTGCTCCAGAGAAATATGCTAGTCGTATAAATGATCAGGGACAAATTGAACAGACCTTTACTCCAATGTTTACTTCAGGTAATAATCGTTTTATTACCAGACCTGAAGACCGTACTTGGTTTACAAAAATCACTAAGTATCCAATTTCTGCCTCTATTGTAATCCAAGGGCTATTGCGTCCAGCACATTTAATGCAGTATGTAAGATTAAATGTAGTTTTTCCAGGAGGTAATTATCATATTAGCTCCGGGCTTTATATTGTTACTAAGCAGGTGGATGATATAAGTAATACAGGCTATAGAACTACGCTATCTCTTACTAGAATTTCTGATTAAGGAGACTTTATGATAACATTAGGTGAAATTAAGAGCATTAATAATGACACTAATTTATGTGTTGTTAAACTGCCCACCCTAGAGGGTTCAGGAAATAAAAATAAAATTGAGCTTCATGCTACAATGATGCTGCCTCCTGGCATAGATGCTGGCTATGAGGTTGGAGATGTCGTCTTTGTTTCTTTCGTTGATAATACTTTGGGTCGGCCAATGGTTTTAGGACAGCTGTACCGTGGTCCAGGCAAAGGAACTAAGATAGATAAACTCGGAAATCTGAATGATAACAGTTTAGGCTGTGCAAAAACTATGACTTGCAATGAGCTTGTTGCTCGCGATAAGGCTACCTTACCTCAAACGACAACCTTTACCTCAGCCCCAGCTAATTATAATACACCGGCTGAGCTTATTAGTAAGATTAAAGATCTAGAGGGAGAGGTAAATAGATTACAAGCTGCCGTAATAGCTCTTGCAACAGCAGCGGCAGGAGGTTTCTTAGCAGACTTTAAAGTAGCGGCAGCGGGTGCTTGTTGTGCTGTTGGAGTCACTCTCGGTTTAGGAGAGCTTGCAGCAGAAGCCATTAAAGAGGCAACAAAAGAAGAAACTTCGACAGAAGAAGGTCAGACATAAAGTACAATATAGTGATAATTTTATTGATATTAAAGGGTAAACAGACTCGAAACTCTGTTTACCCTTTAATAATAAATTTATTAAAAATAAAAATAAATGTGCTAAATTATATGATTGTGAGGTTTTACGATATGAAATCAATTAAATTTCCAAATATGTTTAGTACTAATAGCACAAAAGTTTGGGAGGAATCCGAGTATTTAAAAGCAACTGATCAAAATTTAAAATTAGTTGTTCAATCTATGCATGGAGAACTCCTAGGAGATCCTTACTTTGGGACTCTGTTAAGAGAATATATGTTTGATCAGAATAGTTATATTTTGCGAGATATAATTGCAGATATGATTTATACTCAAGTTGCAATTTTTATTCCACAGCTTTATGTAACACGAAGAGATATTCAAATTTTTCAGGATAAACGTAAGGGTCAGCTTATTTGTCAAATTCATGGCATAAATCAGCTAGATTACCAACCTAATACGTTTGAGCTATTATTATTCAAAGAAAGTCAAGATTAAGGAGAAGCTTTATGTATAATTACAATGAATTAAATGCAGTATCACTCTCTCCGACTAAGAAGGATTATTATCAAATCTGGAATGAGCTTATTGAAGTTTCTAGTAAGCTTTCCTCGAGATGGGATCCTTCTGCTACAAATGAGTCGGACCCAGGTATTGTATTGCTTAAGGTTTTAACTGCAATTGCTGATAAACTTAACTACAATATTGATGCTAATACTTTAGAAGCATTTATGCCGTCTGCGGCTCAGGAATCCTCTATGAGAAAACTTTGTGAGATGCTTGGCTATGAAATGCGTTATTACCAATCAGCTTCTACAAATGTACGCATTACTTTTAATGGAGTGAGCTTCCCAATTATAAATGATTATGGTGCAATCTATATTGATAGATTTACTAACATTAGAGACGCGGAATCCTCTGTAAACTTTATTACCTTAGAGCCTGTTACATTAACGCCTTTTGTACGAAGTGCTACCGTGGAGTGCCTTGAAGGCGAGCTTGTAGCAGTTCAAACTGATACTGGCGATGTTGTAACATTAATGCACTTGGATGATAATTTTAGATTCTATCTTCCTGAGCGTCAGATTGCTGCAAATGGTATTTTTATCTCTAATGTAGGTAAAGATGCTTTCTGGGCTCAAACAGATAACTTGAATACTAGCTTGTTAGGTAGTACAGTTTATAAGTTTGGATATGATTCAAAAAAAGGCTTACCCTACATTCAGTTCCCAGATGATATTGGTTCACTGATTGGTACTGGTTTAACTATCAAATTTGTTAGAACCCGTGGCATAAGTGGTAATATTTCAACTAATTTTTTAAAAACCATGGAAGAGCCTTTTTCTTGGAGTTATTTAAAAGAGAATACCACTTCTGAGATTACTGGTGCTGATATTGTCGGAGATGCCGCCGCTGAGGCAGCAGAGGACTGGACGGATTTAGAACAGTATTCTATTACTAATCTCGCGGCCGCTAGAAATGGTAAGAATCCTGAAACTATTGATGAGGCTTATTGGAGCTATCAAAAGAATGTTGGTACCTTTGATACCTTAGTGACTTGTCGAGACTATATGAATAAGATTTATCAAATGACTAAATCTTATGTAGATACTAACCCATTAGTTAGTAATATTATTGTTAGTGATATTCGTGACGATATTAATAGAGCTTATACCTTAGTAACTCTTTCAGAGCAAGGTCTTGAGATGGAAAGAAAATCAAGATTGGATAAGAATGATGAAAACAAGATTGAGTACTTTGATCTAATGCTTTATCCTTTCCAAGCTACTCTAGGTCAGACTAAGACTGATTTTGAAAACTCGTTTAAATATACTAATGAGCCCATCCCTACAATTACTGCTGGGCTAGATGAAAATAAGACAATTGCCCATAGATTTAGAACTCCTGATGAGGATGATATCTCTTGCATTAAGGTTTATTTCCAAATCTCAGCTAGACTTACTACAACATCCAAGATTTCTTATCTTGAGTCACTTGAAGTCCAGGCTGCTGCTCATCAAGCACTTTATAAAGAGTTTAACTTAAGAAATCTAAACTTTGGTGATGAGCTTCCTTTCGATAGTATTCTTCAAGTTTTAACTCTAGCTGACCCTAGAATTAAAAACGTAACATTAGACGATCCTAAGATGCAGGTAGTTGTTTGCACTGTTAATGGAGAGGAATATCCAATCATTACAAATGAGCCTTTTGAGAGTGCAGCAGATGCACAGAAATCCTTAGAATACTATAAACAGTTAGTATTGGATAATGTACTTGCTGGAAGAGTTGCATTACTTAATGATAACGCTATTTTTAAGGCTAACTTACAAGAGCTTCCTTATCCAGAGAGCAAGAGTAAGCTAGATACTACTGCCAGTTGTTTATTAGCTAATGAAACCTTACTGCCTTTGACATTTGCTGGAGAAGATACTAAATCCAAGCTTTCTGCGACTCTTAAGTTGTCAGATCTTATGCTTGATGGTACAGACAGTAAAAAGCTACAGGCCTTTACATCTACTCGTCCCGGAACTCTTAGCTGTAGATTAACTTATACTCCTGTAGATATTGATGGCAATCGTGCGGAACTTGACTACGAAGACTTTTATAAAATTTTATCTTCTATACAGATTAAGCTTTATGCTCCTGGCCAGACAGATGCAAAGTATGTTCTTAATTATCAACCTTATAAAGCAGATGCAAATGCAAGCGGATTTAGCTATTTAAAATCTTTCCTATCTTATATAGAGGAGGGTCAAGAATACATTGATCTCGCGGATAGGAAAATTTTAGAAAAGACCGGATTTATACTATATCCTTCTTCAACTCAAACAAATTTAGGACTCGCTAGCCGTGACTTCATGCTTTGCCAAGTTCCCTTCAATAATTTAACTGATGAGGTTTTTGATAAAGTAACTATTCAAGTTATTCCAATGGCTGCCTTCTTTGACTCAGAGGCTATAATTTTAAAACAGATCAAGTTAGGTATAGATTTTTATGAGTCTCGTATTGAGTCGGATGGCTGGTCTGATGTCGAGGCTGGTAATGCTAGCGAGATTATATATGGTTCAGGTGACCAAGATTTGTATGAAGTAGAAGCCCATACTTTACCTTATCCAGAAAACGGTTCAGGCTCAATTTATGCAGATTTCTATTGGCCTGGTATTGTACCTACTTGTGGCAGTGATGCGACGCCAGAAGCAGGGTTTATTGAAGATAAACAACTTGAGACTTTTATCTTGGATTTAACAAATAAGGATTATCAGCTTAACCAGGCATGGAAGCTTTCATTTAAGGTAGCTGGCCAAGAAACTGGTCCAGATGCCGGTCAGATTGGTTATCTAGCTTTAACTAGAAACACTGCAGATAGTTCTTGGATTAGATTATCTGTAGATATGGATAAGGATGATATTAGCTCCGAATTTGAGTTGCTTGAAGCAACTAGTGGTACCGGTGTTTATAACTTAATGAGTGACTGGTTTACTGCTGCCAATGGTTATCGTTTAAGAAATACGTATACAAAGCCTGTTATTGAAGAGATTCTTTTTGTTGAGTCTCAAAATAAAGATAATAAATATTCTGCCCCAGGCTTAAGGCTTAGCATAAAAGAGGATGGTCAAACAACTTCTACTGAGATACTTGAGATTCCTTTAAGTGCTTTTGATAGGCCTGAGGTCAAGAATAATAAATTACGATTTGGTCCCTTTGAAGTAGATTTTAAACTAGAATTACAATCTTCTTGCTTGTATTTAAATGATGTTGTATTAGGTTGGGTTGCTACGCCCGGTTTACTTACTCCTGCTTGGGTTTATACTAGAACAAAACAAGGTGAGCTTGATGTGCAAAATCTTAGTAATGGTAATGCATATTTGAGAGGAACCTACGGTTCTAGCTTAGTGGGAAAGCCAGACCAGCTTTTTAATATGTCTGCTTCCGGCCTTCAGAGTGCCTATATTCTTAACCATACAGATAAAGGGGTGCGTATGACTCTTAAAGAAGGTGAGTCTAAAAAATTTGCACCAAGTATAACTATCCCTATGCAGTTGGATTTAACTACACCTCTGAAAGACCTGACTATTACAGACAAAGAGCGGCTAAATACTGCAATAGCCGACTGTGTAATATATGATTCTGCTACAGACAGCTTAAAGCCTTTGGCTGAAGATCCTATATTTGCTACAACTACAACAGATGAAATGCCCATTAAAGCTTTGAGTGCACCCACTAAGATTACCTCGGACTTTAAGATTGAGACTAAACATATTTCACATGATGATCCTCTAATATTGGCTCAGAATGAGGTAGTTCAGTTCAGATCTCCTAATTTCAAAACTACTGCTACTTACCCGGCATATGTAAACTACTATGTACATCTTAGCGATAGTACTTCTAATACAAGAGCTTTTGCTCGTAAACAGGGTAGTATAGCCGTACCTGCGACTATGCAGTCTTTGGTAGAATTTTTCGAGGGTGGTCCAGACTATATTGGTCAATATGAGTATAATGCATATCCACTTTCTATAGCTTCTGACAGTGATAATTGTAAGACAGATAAAAAGTCTGAAAGTAGATGGAATCGTAAAGTCAGCTGGGAAGAAAAAATTAATTCTATGCCGGACAAATTTCTCATTCCTATTCCGTTTAAGTATGGTGAAAACGATGCAGAAGCTGAGAAGAAGATGCAAGATCTCTATGATGACAGTCTCGAGACTTATGGCGCTTTATTTACTAAGACTGCATTTGAGTTGGAAAATGACACAACGGGAAATTCAGGTGCAAAGGGCACCATGAAAGCTGCTGAGGGGTCTTTGGGTGAGTATAAGCTATTTGAACCTATTTCAGACTATATTATGCCTCGAGAGCCTTTTACCCTCTATGCATTAAAGCTTACCGAAGAAAATTTTGAAGACTTCTTGAGATGGTTAAGAAAAACTTTAGGTTCTATTAAGTATCGTGAAGATGTTGAGGCTGTACCTGAGAGGGGCTTGCCAAGGGAATTAGAGGGCACACACCTTATTAATAATATTTATAAGAGATCTACTGCAAGTACTAAACGTAATATTGGTTATTTAGTAGATGCACTAAAGTTTAAGTATACTGAGCTAACAGGTCTTGGAAAAAGAGCTCTGAAAGATTTATATATTCCTAGACTTTGGAAAGAAGCTGACGAAACTCGCACTACAAATGGCTTAGGTATAGATGCTGTAAGTGCAGGTATTAAAGCTAATACTGAATACCAACTCAAAAACGATGAGTATATTTTGATTTCTTATTCTACCTCAGAAGGAAGAGAAGATGGTGCAACAGTAGTAAAAAATATTGTAATTCCCGGCAATGCCATAATTAAAGCTAATTTTGAAATTGTAGATAGTGCAGAACAGGCTATGAATTCTACATTTCCAAAGACATCGGGTTATGGGCCATGGGTATTTCCTAATAAAACAGTTATTCCGCCGCCTGCTATAAATGGTATGTTTACTCTTGGAGCTACCGAGCAGATTGAAGTACGAGAGCCCATTGAGGTACAATTAGATGAAGCTATTTCTAACCTTTACTGGGAAGTTAAAGACCCAGTAATTCAAGGTACTGTTGAAAAATTCCCCTTTGATCAGGATGGTGTCTATATTTTACAGCCTGGCGAATATTTATTCTACACGAACGAGGCAAAAGAAAGCTTTGTTTATTATGGAGCAGGCACAGAGGTAAGGCGTAGTCCTAAGACTCCTAATATCGAGAGACCTGCAAGTATAGCAAAAATGTCAATGGATGAGATTAGCTCTTCAGGTCTTGTAGCATCTATTCCTTGGGTACCTTTTAACCTGTCGGCTCCTAATGCAGCTATTAAGATAGCTGAGTACCAAGTGATCAATCTTGTAGAGAAAGATGCGTTATTAAGTGTAACCTGGTTGCCTGAAGAGGAGAATACTCAATTAAGCACTAAGTTTAAGCGTATCCAAACAGCAGATTATATGATACAAGGTAAGGAAGGAACTCTTCCGAGCTTAGCTATTGAAAATCATTTCTGGGAAGCTCGTGGTAAGCTAGAACTTAATATGAATGCTAACAGTCCTCAAGCTTTGGTTGTACATAGAAGCGTTTCTGGACAGGAGCAGGCAAGATCCTTTATTAATATCTATAAAAAGATTACTCTGCCTAATAATAAAGAGGTTGAGACGGTTGTTCAAACCTTTACTGCCCTTCCTGCAGCCGCATCTACCAAGCCTACAAATCCTAATAGCTTAGATCTTGCTGGATCTCCGGACCCATATGCAGATAATGAGCTGTCTACTACTTTAAATAAAGCTATTCGAGATGGTGAAGGTATGCCAGAGACGCCTCTACTCTTGTACTCGAGTTCCCCACTTATAGGGGCCGATGGTGACTTACGTTTCGTTGACAGCTTAACATGTCCTATCTTTAAAGCATGTACAAAAGTAGAGAATACATATTCTAATGATGCTCCTTTTGCACCTGTGTATATGGAAGGTTTTGCTACATTAGAGCTTAAAGATCATTTAGCAAAACTTACGGTTGTAGAAGAAAAAGGAGAAACGGCTGATACTTCAAGTGTCACAGAGGAGGAACTCAAGGTTATTGAGCGTACGCGTCCTGCATTATCACTCAGTACTTTGATTCCAGACAAAGATCATTTTGGCATTTTACCTATTTATTATTTAAAACCCGATGATAATCATTTTGCAGCAATAAGAGTAAGAAACGTTAAGAATGAACCACAAACTCTTTCGATATTTAACTATAACGCACAGCCGAATAGTCAAATGTTTAATGAGGCTGCAGCTCATCCTTCAAACTTTTATTCTTGGACTTGGTGGGCAGATTCGACAACAGCACCTCCGGTAGATCCTACGCCTTCTGATCCAACAAGCTCCGTTATGGTTAGCAAGACTATGAAAAAACTTGCTTCAGTTAATGCTTGGCGAGATGGTCAGCAGGTACTTGCTTTTGATTTAAGTGACAGGATTCAGGTAACTATCAATGCACCTCATATTATTAACACTGGTAAATGGTATGTTAATGGTAATAACTGGAGACTGTATCAGTCTGAAGGCGCAGAGCTTACGATTTCCGCGGCGGCCGACTTTAATATCTCTAGTATTAAAATTCAATATGCAGCAGGAAATTATGGAGTACTCTATACTTCAGATAACCGTGCAGTGATAAATGATACTACTTTTGATGTAAATGCAAATTCTATAACTCTTCGTGTTGGTAACCTCGATCCTACAGACACGGGAGGTAAGGGCCAAGCGCGTATTACTGCCATTGAGGTAGTTTATGCTGCTGCAACTGCTCCTAGCTCAGATAGTCTTCCAGTAGCTGCAGTAACTACGACTTCAACTAATGCTCAAACACATTATGAATTAAAATCCGGATTGAACCTAGTAGTTATCAAGGAAGCTGGTATATTAGACTTGTTTGTAAATAAGAATAATGGCTACAATAGTCGTCAAGATTTAATTCGTGTTGGAGAGCTTAAGGTTTTAGCTTGGTCTAATATGCTTAATCCACAACTAGCTTTTGAGAGCCATAATGACAAGCTGCTTAGAACTAAGAATCTTGATACCCGTCTTAAATTCAATTATAAAGATAATAATCAACTTTGTACTTTAACTGTACAAGATGCAGAAGCCCTAGAATACATTCGACAGCATGACCCTAAGCACGAGTTCTATTATACTTATAAGCCTGCTCAGGAAAGTGGATTGGATTTAAATGCACAAGATCCTACTGATACACTTGCGCTACCGAAAGCTTGGTTTGATACACAAAACTTGGCTAATAAATTTGTAGTTTCTACACTAGATACTGAATACTTAACCGAATATGTTGACGTATCTAAGTTCTCGAAACAAGGAGTCTCACTATGATAAAAATTCAAGAATCAGTTCCAAGTATTTATTATAATAGTTCTAGAGATTTCCAGCTTTTAGGCCACTTATTTGACTTAGTTTTAAACTCTACTAAAACAGAGGCAGATTTACTTTTTAATCTGCCTCTGAGCACCAACTCAGATGATCAGCTTCTGGACTTGATGACTTTTACTTTAGGTTTAAGACTAAATAAAGCAAAGTATACTTCTAAGCAGCTTAGAGCCATTTGTAGCGTGGCTCCCAAGATGATGCGTCTGAAGGGAAGTTCTAAAGCTATCGAGCTTCTTTGTACAGCTTTAATGAGAGCCGACTCTGCTGAGGGTACTTTCTCACTTATGCTAAATGAGGCACAGACTGAATTGACTGTGTACATTACATCTTACGCTACTTGTCGAGATGCTTTGCAAGAAGTCTTGCCTTATATTTTACCAGCAGGGATGAACTTTAAGATCAAAGAAGCAGCAGGGCTTGCTTATAATACAACTACGTCTATTCAGATGCTGGATGATGTAAAGGTTGTTTCTCATACCTTTGATACTCAGCTGGCGGATGTCTTAGTAGAGCAAAAGCTATCAGCAAAAGAACTAACATCAGATAAACTGACAGGAGCAGAGCTCTTTGTATTAAATGAGTCTAACAGTGAGGTGAGTATCTTAGGCAGTGTTGATTATGCACTTCCTGGACTTCTCAGTAGTACAATTATTTATGATAATAACCTAGAGGAGGTAAATAATGACTGATCAATATAGAGCTCGTGGAGGAATAGGTTATACCGGTCAAGTATCCTTAAAAGTATTAAACGGGCATAGGGTTATAACTGAATATAATCAACATAATGAGGGATTACCTTCTTTAATGAATGGTATGTGCAAACTGCTTGAGGGAACTGCTAAAGTAAGTAGTATAAGACCCGGTTATATTGCTGCCTACACTCTTGTAGATGGAGAGAGTAGTGAGGCACCAGACCCGGCAACTGCTTGGGAGGCTTTAATTCGTAGTGGAGAAGGAAAGCCGTCTCAGCTAGAGCTTGCTTCTAGCTATTGTAGCTTGGACTTAATAAAAATAGAGGAAGCTTCTGCTTCCTCAGCGGCAGCGGTCACTTATAATGCACGAATACCTTATAGTTTAATTACATCAGGTAAAATTTATGCATTAGCGCTCTTACCTCAAGATCTTACTGAACATGATTATGCAGCTGAGAGAGCACTTGCTTGTTTTAGACTCGCCAATAAAACTAAGTGGTTACCTATTATTTGTTCTGGAAATGATTCAGAGAGTGTATTATTGGTAGAATGGCGACTAAATTTTAGTGATTTTGGAGGTACTATTTAATGAGCGCTACTTTTTTTAAGAGTGAAAATGTAAATATTTTTCCATGTGCGCGCAGAGGAAACTATACAGAAGGTGGCACTAATAAAACTTATAACGCTGAGTCTCGATTTGTTTCAGAGGCCAATTTAACAAAACTTTCAGGCCTGGCTTTTGGCAGAGATAGCTATATTATTAGTCGACCTGCGGAAGAAACTGCGGCAGCAGGCATTTGGAAGTTAGTTATTAAAGGTTATTATTTTGAGATTGGCGTAAAAGAGAATGAGCTTCAAAGTGAAGGCTATTTTATTATAGGCCTTGAAGATACTGGCTGTATACCTCGTAGAAGACTTGCAGCTCTTACTGACTCTTCTGATTCTTTAGCTGTAAATACAGATGCAACTTCTTTAGATGTTGATGGCAGTTGTAACGCTATATGTTTTAGCACAATTGCTCCTGCAACAGGTGCTTTATATTATGTACACTCTGAAGATACTTTAGAGAATTTAGATAAGTCTTATGCTAAATCAGAGGGTGTAGATGCTCGTCTTGATGTAATCGAAGGCAAGGGTGAAGGCTCTGTCGAGAAGGCTCTTGTTGATGCTAAGGCATATGCTAAGGCATATGCTGACGGTTTAGCATCTAACTATGATGCAGCTGGTGCTGCTGCTGACGTTGCTTCTGACCTTAGCGAACACGTCACTAAAGAAAATCCTCATGTGGTAACTAAGTTGCAAGTTGGTTTAGGTAACGTTGATAACAAGTCTGTTGAGGAGATTAAGAAGGAGTTTACTGGTAGTGTAGCTGATGGCAATAACAAGTTTGTAACAGGTGATATGGTATTTGACGCTATCACTGTTGCTAAGGCTGAGGTTGTTGGCGGTGCAATTTCTAATGATTCTACTGCTCAGACTGTAGAAGGTGCTAAGAGATACGCTGACTCCCTGGATGCTGCTCTTAAAACTGATATCGAAGCCCTTAAGACTGCTATCGGCTTGGGAACTCAGGGAGGGTCTGGAGATACGTCTATTACAAATAGAGTTGCTCAGGCTGAAGGTAATATTAAGACTCTTGAGGGTAAGGTTTATACTCTTGTAGGATCTGATGCTGACAAGTCTATTCGTACTATCGCTGCAGGAGAGGCTGCTAAGATTGTAGCTGGTGCAGATGCTAAGTACGACACTCTAAAGGAAATTGCTGACTTCATCATGGGCGATGAGACCGGTGCAGCTGCCATGGCTAACGATATCGACAGCCTTGAAAAGGAATTTGCTGAAGGCGGACGCGTAGATGCCCTTGAAAAGGAATTTGCTGAAGGCGGACGCGTAGATGCCCTTGAAAAGGAATTTGCTGAAGGCGGACGCGTAGATGCCCTTGAAGATGAGTTTGCTAAAGGTGGTCGTGTAACTCAAGCTGAAGCTGATATCGAGGCAGTTGAGGGACGTGTTGATGACCTTGAGGCAATTGTTGCTGGTTACGGCGCTGAAGGTGCTATTAAGATTCATGTAGACGCTGTAAGTGAACGTGCAGAGACTGCTCATACTGCTATCAACGAACTTAATGCTGTAGTATTCGGTACGGATGCTGTCGGTACAGAGGGTAATGAAGGCTATGAGTCTGCTACTCCAGGTCTTGATGATAAAGTTAGGGATCTTGAGGGTAAAGTTGAGGCTCTTGAAAATACTGTAGGTAATGCTGATAGTGGTCTTACCACTCGCGTTAACACTGCCGAGAGTAATATCATAGCTCTTCAGAGTCTAACTTCTGGTTATACCAGCGAAGGTGCGATTAAGGCTGCTATTGAAGATGCTAAGAAGGCTGGTACTGAGGCAGCTGATGCTGTTGAGACAGTTGCGGCAAATCTTCAAGCTAATTATTTGTCAAAAACAGATGTCGAGGGCAACAAGCTTGGGATTTATGCAGTAGCTTTTGACCTGAGCAATTATTCTGGAAGTCCTGAAGACCTGGAAGAGGCTATCTTGAGGCCGATAGTATTTATTTCTGGATTGTCTACACTACCAGAGCCTCCGAAAGGCGGTTATGCTTGGTTTGACCATCCTGATGGGGAAGCTAAAGTTGAAGATAAAGATATAACTACAAATATAATTTTATACTTAAAGAAACTTCCAGAAGAAAATTCTGGGGATACGTCAGAAGCATAAGCATTAAGATATAAAAATAAACCTGATTCCTAGGAATCAGGTTTATTTTTATATATTTAGTTATTACTTAAATTTTACACCATAATTGATGTCAGTAAGAAGAGCTCTGTCATACTTAAAGGAAACAGAAATCTTACGCTTGGAATCGTTTTCACGGTCAAACTCGGAGTCAGTAACTTTAGTAATGAAAGCACCCTGGATTTCCCACTCACGAACAAGCTCATAGTCCTGAGTATATTCCTGAAGGATAGCAGTCTTTTTATAATCCTTCATGCGGCCACCCATACGAGTATGTGGATTATACGCAAGATAGAGCCAAGAGATGAGAATATCCTTAGTATTAACGCCTACAATATCATCAACCTCAAGGGTACCGTCTTCCCATTCAGGAACAGTAGCGAAGTTAACAACATCGTTACCACGCTGATACTTTTCAGTACCTACGCTAAACTGAGGAACGGAAGTCTTAGTAACATTAAGTCTGAGAACCTCAGCTGCATGATCAGCTGCGAGCTTAGCTGCAGTCTTGTCATCGTCACCAGATTCAGTAGGCTTTCTTAGATTTTCGAGCTGGTCCTCTGGAACAGTCAATACGAAGAATGCAGATCTAGCTGCTTCATAGTTCGCAAGGTCTGCTGCAATATGAGCAGAACCAAGGGGATGGAGTAGTTTATCATTAGTATAGTTTGGCATATATCAAATTCTCCTTTCTAAGATTAAGCCTCAGTAACAACAACGTCTTCGAGGTTGTCTTCGAGGTAAAGGCCGATTTCAAAGTCTTCAACTGCCTCAATAGGAACAATACGAATTTTAGCAGAAAGAAGAGCCTTACGGTCAGTCTCATTCTTAACGAACTTATAATCCTTAATACCCTGGTCAGCCTTCATCTTTTCAAGAGTAGGCTTAATGAGAGAGCGGAAGTTAATCCAAAGCATATTGCTATTAGGATCAAAAGTAAGTCTACGGCAAGTTACATAAACCTGTTTCTTAATAGTAGAGCAAAGCTGTCTAACGTTAAGGAAGTTCTGAGCAGTGAGGTCACCTTCAGAAGAACCTCGAGCACCAAGTTTCTTAGCAGTTCTGTTACCCCAGAGATAATAGCTGCCCTTAATGTTTACAATAAGGTTAACTGCAACAGTAGTATTAATAGCTTCACCGTTAGCATCCTTACCGATAGGAAGAACGAATCTGGGTTCGAGTGCCTGAATAGCAACTTCACCAAGCTTACAGCCAGTAGTCTTTACAGTGTATTTGGCTACACCACGAGAAAGACCTGCATTTGCATACCATTCTGCATAATCTCTAGAAGAGGAGTTAGCTGCACAAGCAAGATAGTGGAAAGAACCGGGGAATACACAGTTATTGTTATATGCCTCATCTTCTGCCATGATGTACTCTACGTAAGGAGCAAATACAGCAGCATAAACGCTAGCAAAAGGCGAAGCCGCTTCTGCAATACAAGGAATGGCTGCTTTTTGAGTCTTGCCTACATAAGTAGTGCAATCAATGTCAATAAGAGCGATGCAGTCTCCACGACCATGAACTGTAGGGTCAACATCATCAAAAACAACCATATTGGGGTCATGGGGCTCTCCAACAGCTAGGATAGCTTTATTTGCACCATCATTGTTAGTAAGAAGACCTGTCACAATATAACGGAAATCATAAGTAGACTTATCTTTTAGGCACTCCCAGAAGTTAGCATCTCCAAGCTCAACAATTGCTTTAGACTTTGTATCACTAATAACCTGTATTGAACCCTCTGTGGTAAAGTAGTCATCTTCGTCATCTTTCTTACCAGTGTTACTAGCAAGCGCTTCGAGTTCTGTTTTAGTGTATTCAGTCATTTTCTTATAAAGAATAGTATATCCAAGTCCTAAGAGTTCATAAGCCATTTGGTTACCATAGTGAGTTATTCTGTCTTCAATATACTGACCATCCTCACCAACAGCAGAATCACGAATTACAAAGTATACATCTTCAGTTGCATCAACAACACCCTTGATTTCCATGGTGCCCATTCCATCATTATCGTCCACAACTGTAGGTATTGCAGCAGCGTCAGACTCTGTTCTAATTACCTCGGAGTAGATCATATCGTTTGCAACTAATACGCCCACTGGCTTTTTAGTAGCATTAGCTGCTCCGGTATAAAGCTTGTAATCGGCACTGGTTAACTCAAGTTTGGTCTCTTCACCAACTTTGTGAATAAAGTTGTTATTGCAGAGTGCCACAAAAGCTTCTTCAAACTTAGTTCTGTCTTTATAGTAGATTTCAATAATTTTGCCATCATCTACAATGCCTGCTAATTCTTCTTCAGTAGCATTTTCTTTGTAGCGAATAGTTAAGTCTACAACAGGACCAGTCCCAGCCTTGCCTGTACGAGTAACAATTTCAGCGGCGCGCTTACCAATGTTGTTTACGAAATCGGTTTGGCTACTACACTCATAAACACCGTTCTCGTCAAAAACAGTCTCATCAGCATTATCGCCAAGATAGCCAGGGACTACTACTGAGAAATTGGCATATTCACCAATGCCTGCTTTTGTTTTGTCATATTCATTTATAACAATCTTTGGCATTTGTTTTATTCTCCTTTAAAAATACTTTTAATTTTTAATCAAATGTTTTCTCAACATCTCAATTAATTTAGCTTATTTTTTAAAATATGTTTTAGAATAGCTCTCCATCTTCTTGCAAATTTGGAGCAAGGGCGGTGGAAGGCTCTGCAAGACGCCAGTTCTTTTTGTAAGGAATACTGAAAAGAAAAGCGTCATGTAACTCAAATTGAATTGTCCATCTTGTAAATTGACCACTAAACAATCTTTCAGTGATGGAGCTTGTATTAGCAATATTACTTAAGATTCGAATATAAGCAGTATGTTCTAGCTGCAGGTCGTGGTAAGGAATTTCAATTTTAAGTAATGGGTTATTTATTAATTTGAATAAGAAGGAACGCACATATTCTTCACATTCCTCAGCCGTTTTTGCATAAATATCCATTTGATATTCCGGGCGAATAGGAATGACATTATATAAGTAAGTACCTTCTGGAATATTAGAAACAGCTTTTTGATAGGCCACACCTTTTAAGTGTGAAAAATCTGTTTCTTGATCTGCAGGAATAAGTCTTAAGCCATCATAGGTTTTTGGAGCTTTAACTGTTGATAAAAGTTCGAGCTCATCCTTGCGTGATATAGCAATTAAAGGAAGCTGGAAAGCTTGATCATTTGTATCATCTGCAGTCAACTCAAAAAACTTTTTAGACTCGTCTGGGTGTAGGACTCTTAGTTTGGAGGCTTCCGGCACCCAATGCTGTAGCTTTTGGATGATTAGATCATCATAATAGCGGATCGCCATTGGTAGTTCCTCCTTAAGAAATAGTTAATAGATTTTTTAAGATTCTGCTTCCTGCAATAGTCCCATCGCCATAAGTAATTAATTTAGCAATTTGATTAAGCTCTGGATCAGGAATAGTAACAATAATTTCCTGTCTGAAGTTAATATGAAACTGTGCATTTTGTAGAATCTGAATACAAGCAGCTCTTAAAGACCTACCGTATTTTTCTTGTAAGTGCCTAGAAATAAGCATTTCTGTAGGGCCAAAATGATAAAGAGTAAGCTTGAGTCTTGCCTGCCGTCTAGCTCTGTAGATAGCTAAATCTGAGTCGGGACTAGAGCTTTTAACTTTAAAAAACATAATTAAGATACCTTATCAGGCTTTTTTTCTAAGCCTGCTTTTACGGCTAAGTTAAATAAAAGTTGAGCTACTGATTTAGCCGTATGTTTTAGAGATTTTGGTCTAATTATTTCACCAAGACGCTCTCGCTCTTCTCCAGAAAGGTTAACTTCTAAGGCTTTTTTCTTGAGGCCTTCTGTCCCAGCCATTAATTGTTTGCCAGCAGTTTCGATACTGCCCTCATGACTAGACTTTGCATAATCATAAGCTACTGCTAAAGCTTTCTCGGGCTCCGTTTCTACTTTTTGTAAAATAGCTTGGACCTGTTTATCTGATACATCTGCTTTGCTATCAATATCTTTTGCAGCCCCTTTATATTTTTTATCTACTTGTGCCTTGCACACTCTAGCCGGTAATAGCTTCCCGCCGGCAGTACAAAGTTCTCCGAAAGCTTTTGTCCAGTCATCTTTAGCTTTAGTGACTAAAGTCTTTTGTATACTTAAATATGTTTTTTGGTCCTTAGCAGCTGCAGTATAAAAAGCAGGCATACCTAAAATACTCGGAAATTGAGACTCGACTGCAGATTGCATTGTTTTAAGCGCAGTGTCATCGGTCTCAAATGCCTTAATAACTTCTGTAAGACTTCCCGGTGTTACCATACCTAAATTAACTTTATTAAAACTTCCCGTGCCTACGTGAGTAAGGAAATAGATTACTGGATTATTTTCATCAAAACTGTCATTAGTTTCTTGAAAATATTTATCTAGGATACCTATTAGTTGTTTAGCTTTAGCTGCATTTTTACCAAAAGCTACCTGAAGATATTGTGTCCAGAAAGTTTGTTTGTCTGCGGGGCTTTTAATAGCTTCATATTTTGTAGCCCAGTCCACAGAACTTAAACTACTTTCAGCTGTGGGAGCTGTCATGTCAAAGGCTTTAGCTTTTGTTTCATTGTTAAGATTATCTCTTGGATCATCGTCCTCACATAGGATAAATCTTTCTTCTAAAATATAACGCATTAATCATCCTCCTCATGGTCCACAAGGACTGTGAAGTTATTGCTTGAGAAGTCTTGAGTGAGTACCTTTTCATCAGATGTGGCATACTCTGGGGCTATCTCACAAGCGATGGAGGCAGGGTAAACCATAATATTTTGCATGCTAATTACACGGAATATTCTTGGCGCTGCATTATCCAAGCCACTCGGAATTGAAAACAGCGCACCAACTTCTAAGCCTTTTAAATCATATGGAACGTGGATAATAGAAGAGCTCTCTTGAAGCTCTGCAACCCAGCCCATTTTTTTAAGAGTTTTTTGATCAGGATGCTCTTGAAATATACAACCAACAGTTTCTGCCGGATAGTAATCACTTTCAAGATCTCCTATAGTATTAAAATGTTTATTAGACATGGGAGCTCTATACTGGCAATTAATGCCAAGTAATTTTACCATCTCTTTAAAATAGAATCGATGGAGCTTTATGTCTTTATTTATTAATAATCCATAGTTATTGTCGGACATATCAAACTCCTCGTACGGCATGGATAATAAAATTATCCATGCCGTTAATTTTATTAGTGTTTCTTAGTTTTACCTGTAACATTTGCGCCATCAATAGTATACTTATAACTAAGGTTTTCAGTTACAAGTTTCTTATTGTCTGCACGGCATGCTAGACGGAAAGCACTTCTATCAGAAGTAAGACCTTCATTCATGCCTCTGAAAACAAGAGTATTGTTGATACGCTTGTTAGAATCAAAGGTAAATCTTGTAGTCTTTGTCTTACCACTCTGGAATTTAATTAAACCTTCTACTACAAGCTTTTTACCACGCATGGAGCAGTTGGTAGAATTATAGGATTCGATATTAGAATAAACTTCTTTGAGGTATTCAGTAATGTGCTCATCAAAAGCGTCATCAAGCTCATCAAAATCCTCAGTAGAAGTCATAGCTTCTCCCATTGTTGCAAGATTAGCTTCTGTTTCCGCATCAGTAGGTTGTGGTCTAGACCAGAGCTTGTCAAAGAGCTCATCAGTAGCATCTTCTTGAAGATCTTCATTAGCAGCAGTCATTTGTGCCACAAATTTCTTACAAACTTCTGGGAGTACTTCATTTTTATTATAATAAATAACTTTGTTGTCTAGATCAAGGGTAGAAGGCTTATTATTATCTACTACACAGCGGAACTTAGCAAGTTTTGCACCAGTGTTGATAGCTCCCTTAACACTGCCCATCGAGCCAAGCTCTCTGACAATCATGCTACGAATATCTACATCATTTTCTTCTTTTACAATAACAGAAAGCCCTCTGTTCTTATCAAACGCTAATGATTTGTCGGACTGTCTAGCAACAGAGTAATTGTAATCACTGCCGTCTTCATTTGCAGAGTACCAGTCAATCCAGATAAGCTCCTCACCGTCTTTATATAGAACATAGTGATCTTGCGCTCTTGCTTTCATACCTTGATTAATATGAGCAATAGCAGATTCCATAGTCTCAAAATCTACTTCTTTGCCGCCACGACCATACTTAACAGTATAAGCTTCAGTCAGTGTTAAATGATCAGATTCAATTTCAGTTTTAAGATCATTTTTATCTTCAATCTTATCGAGAAGTTCAGAGTTGTGCATTGATTCTCCAACTGCAACGGGCTCTTCAGCTTCTTCAGCAGCTATAGGTGTCAGTACAGGTACTTTAGGTGCTTTATCAGGATGTCTCTCTTCCCAGTCTCTTTGCTGAGCAAACTTTCTTTCAAGGTGCTTTCTGCGTTTATCACTGATTTCACCCATTTCACCATTAAGCTCATCTTCCCAAGCTTGTTGAGTGCTTATAGAAGCAGGTCTATCAAAAGTTTTACGATACCAGTCTGCAAGGTCCTCTAGAAGTTCTTCTTGCATAACATTAATAATAGTAACGTTCTCGAAAGTTTCAAGCTCAGGACAATTAGTCTTGTAATCATCGTCAGTATAAACAACTACCTTTTTACCAGCTTTGGCAGCAGCAAGAGGCTCGCTAAAGCTAAAATCGTCAAAATACTGTACATTCATTTCTGCTTCAGGATGTTGATCTGCAAAAGCTTTAACTGGGTCAGCAGCTTTTTTAGCTTGTTCTCCACTGCCAGAACGGTCTATAAATACTTCAAAGGAATCTATAGGATCTGTGCCTGTGGCGTCTTCAAAGTCCTCATTAAGTGTGAGGTGCTCAGACTCAATATCTGTCTTGAGGTCATTCTTATCCTCAATTTTATCTAATAGCTTAGAACCATGTAGAGATTCATTAGCTTCTTCTTGTTCCTCTTCCTCATCAAAGTCAAAATCAAGGTCAAGATCCAGGTCTTCACCTTCATCTTCCATAGCTTCACCCGCTTCGCCAGTACCTTCTGCATCAACTTCCTCGGTACCTTCCTCAGGGAAATCAAGGTCAAGCTCATTTTCATCTACTTCGATCTCATCAAGGTCAAAGTTTTCTGCCTCTGACTCATCAATACCTCCAACCTTACCTACGAGAGTATAGCCGGAAGAATTGCCACAGTGCTGACAAATTTCGTTGATATTAACTACATCAGGCGTTTCCTCGGATTTCTCAATATCCTCTTCATTTTTATAGAAGAGAGTCATACACTGAGGACACTGCATGATCATTTTACCAACATAAGAAGGAAGAATGTCTTCCTCAGTTTCAGCATCAAGGTCAACAATCTTTTCGATTCTAGCAAGCTTAGCTTTTGCTACTTCAGCTTCTCTTTCCTCTTTAGCTGCATTCAAATCGTCTGTGTCATTTACATCGAAATAATCTTCAACAAGAACTTCGTGAGCAGTTTTTGTATTAAAGTATTCCTTTAGATTAACACGATTTGCCTTGAAACGCTCACCAGAAGTCTTGGGAGCATCAATCTCATCCAAAGCTTTAAAAGCAGCTTCAAGGTTAAACATTGTTACTGTCTCTTTTTTCATTATTTTATTTCTCCTTAATTACTTTAAGTTAAGAGTCTAATTAATCTATTGCAAAAATTAAATTACTATTTGCTCTTAAGAGCTCACGTAACTCTTTAAGATCAGTATTACCTTCTTCTAACATCTTTTCTCCATCCTGTGCCCAAAGAGCATTAGATTGAGTAAAGCGAGTTCGAATACGGCCTAGAGCAATTTTTGCAAGGTCAGTACTTAATCGTACTAAAATATCTTGCCAGTAATCACTTTGAATATCCTCAACAGAATTAAGTTTTGGAATAAATTCAATAGTTACATGACTGGGCTGTGATCCACAATTAAGATAAAGTTTATGATTATGTTTGTCTTCCCGGAAGGCCATGTCTGTAGAAATGGTGTTTCTAATTTGACTCATAGTTGTCCAAGCTGCATAATTCATAACATAATCTTGTAAATTAAACATTGTACCAGCATTGCTGAAAATCATAAATTGTTGGGCATATAGTGGATCTGAGGCAGCAGTAAGGTTATTAGCACCCTCACCCATCCCCGTCATTCTATATACCTTTACGATTGCACAGGAGTCCAGCTGATACTTAGCTAAATCAATACAAGATTCAAAGGGAACTGTTACGAATGAGGATTCGTCCCAATATCTTTGAAGCTCACGTAAAGCTTTTTTAATCACAAGCTCAAGCTGCGCGTCCTCTATTTCAAGTTCCAGCAAGCCGCCGGTGAGCTCAAGTTTAATCTCTTCAATAACATCGATAGTTTTCATTTGAGTCTCCTTATCAGCAACTTATCAATTAATTTAGCAAATTTTTTATTTTTAAGTGGTGGTTTATTGTATAATATAATATAGAAATAGAAAGGATTTTTAATATGTCTAAGATTATTGATGGTAAGGCACATGCAGCAGCTATTAAAAAGGAAATAACGGAAGACGCTGCAATGTTTTATATGACTAATAAGGTAATTCCACATCTTGTCGTTCTTATTATTGGGGAGGATCCGGCTTCAGAAGTTTATGTAAGAAATAAACATAAGGCTTGTGAGGACGTTGGATTTAAGTCTACTATTCTTCGACATCCAGCAAACGAAACTGAGGAGAATCTTTTAATGGCCATTGAAGGTTTAAATAATAATCCAGAGGTTCATGGTATTTTAGTTCAGCTTCCTTTACCTAGACATTTAGATGAGAAGAAGATTTTGTTAGCAATTGATCCAAAGAAAGATGTAGATTCTTTTCATCCTTATAATGTAGGACGCCTTATGATTGGTGACTATGACTTTGCTCCTTGTACTCCAGCTGGTATTATGGAAATGCTTAAGCGAGAAGAAATTGAAATTGAGGGCAAGGAGTGTGTAGTTATCGGCCGCTCTAACATCGTAGGTAAGCCCATTGCTCAGTTCTTAACACAGGCGAATGGCACTGTTACAGTCTGTCACAGCAAGACCCGAAACCTCTCGGAAGTCTGCAGAAGAGCTGATATATTAGTTTGTGCTATCGGCAAGCCAAAGTTTGTTACAGGTGATTATATCAAGCCGGGTGCGGCAGTAATTGATGTAGGAATTAATAGACTTGATGGCAAGCTCTGTGGTGATGTTGATTATGATGTAGCTAAAGATATTGCTGGTTATATTACCCCAGTTCCGGGAGGCTGTGGCCCTATGACTATTGCGATGCTTTTACAGAATACTCTCAAGGCTGCAAAGCTTCAGATGAAGTAAAAAAGAAGCACTCCCATATGGGAGTGCTTCTTTTTATGTCATTTAGTATTAATTCTAAATTAAGCTTCGATGTGACCTGCAACGAGAAGGTTCTTGTTGAGAAGAGCCTTAGCGTACCAGGTGCTGAAGCCCTGAGCCATACCGCCATCAGGAGTGCTGAGGAGAGCGGTAGGAACGATAGCCATGTAAGGAGCGTAAACACCAGCAGAGCTCATCATATCAGAACCGTTGAGACCAAGGAAGAAGTCACCGGATCTGAGAAGAGGAGATACATAAACGTCCATACCATCGATTTCACCAACCTTGTAAGGACCATTCATCTTAGCGTTCTTAACTGCAGTGAAGCCGTTAACGAACTTAAGAACAGGCATTACGTCAGCTGCAACTACCATGTAGTTGGGGTGGAACTTACGAGTTCTGTTGTAGATGATCATCTTAGCCTCTTCAACAACCTCAAGGAAGCCATTGTAGTGCTCGAACTTAGAAACACCAACAGGGAGTTCCTTAGACCAAGTAAGCTCAGCCATAGCCTCACCAGCGCCTTCCTTAAGCATAGCTACGATTTCAGTGTCGATTTCGTAAGCAAGTTCGCCGCAAGCCTGCTCTGCAATCTGCTTGTCAAGAGAGAAGCCATAGTCAGTCTTAGCCTGGAAAGCAGTGATCTGGTCATAACGAACAGCAATTCTACGAGGCTCAGCTACAAGAGGAATGTGCTTCATTCTAGGACCAATAGCAGGAATCTCGTTAGCAGGAATCTTCTCCATCTGGAACTGAGGAGTCATGTAAGCAACCTTGTCACCAGCCTTAGGAGTGTAAGAATCAACGTACTCGCCATTTACCTTGTAAGTAGCAGTCTTGTACTCACGACTCTCAGGATCTCTATAAGAAAGACCACCAACAACTACCTCGCCATACTTAGGGTCGAAGGTAAGCTTAGCGTCATCACCAACAGTCTCAACGATAATCTGAGAAGTGAAGTTCTGACGTGCCTCGTTCATCTCGCCAT
>JAEIGA010001943.1_pt1 | contig 32945 bp, 25 predicted proteins | sample 9270691 | NCBI WGS metagenome assembly JAEIGA01 (sample SAMN17057246, study PRJNA624740) | gut metagenome | biome: biome; isolation source: fecal sample | host: Bos grunniens | place: China: Xizang | collected 2019 | reverse complement strand
TGTTTAAAATACATAATGTCCTCTCAAAAGTAGTGTTTTTGAAGTGGACTAAAATCCCCTAAGGTCCTTTTGGGGGATTTTTTCGTCTACCCCACAGATACATTATATAGGGGTGTCCAAAAAGATGGGTATAAAAACAATAAGAGAATCTATCCTATTAATAAGTAAATTACTATGGTATAATTTAAATGTTGTTAATTCTATATTATAGAAGTGGAGATTCATAAAAATGTTTAAAATTGAGAAAAGTCTTTTAATCCAAAACCCCATTTTTGAGGCATCATTATTATCAATCCTTGATGAATATTACAAGGAAATGAATATGCTTATTAGCAATATTTATATTGCCCATGTTTCGTTAAAGGATAAGGTTGGTAAACTTTTTCCGATTAATACAAATTTATACGATGCATCATGATATAAAAATTTATTAATAGCTAGCAATATCATTTTAGATCGTTTTCATAATTTAATTGACCCTTCTATTGCATATGATTCAATGTTTAATAATGAAAGTACATGTGATTTTGTTGCTTTAGCCAACCTTTGAAATAAAATTAATTTTATCATTAAGTACAATCTAACTGATCAAGATTGAAAAATGTATTGTAAAAGATGAGATGTTTTAGCAACAACTAGGAAATTGGAAGAGTTAATTGTAAACAACATTAGAATTGATATTTCATTATTAAATTCTATTTCTCTTGATATGAGTTCATATAAATCTATTCCTAAAGAAATTGAAGATGACATTTCATTTAACAACTTTGTTGATACTTTAATAGGTAAAGAAACAACTATTGTTGAAGAGAGTCAAACTAGTACAATTGCTGGGACACAACCTTCTCAAACAGGTGCTAACCAAGGACCAAATGCTAATACTACTTTAACCACTCCAACACCAATGCAAGATGCAATTGATATTAATAGTCAAACTAAAAAAGACACTTCACCAGTTAAAAAAGAAATGGACCAATTGATGAAGTGAGTTAGAGAACGAGAAAATGACTTACGTGCTTATAATTTAAGATTAAAATACGGTTATGATCCTGAATTGTACAAAAGGATTGAAAAGCAATTATCAATTATTAATGATGAAAAGATTTATGTTGATAACCAAATCATTGAAACTAGAAAATATATGCCAATTAGTCCTTTAAAGAAGGAATTGGAACAATTACTATCATGAGTTAATGAAAAACAAGCAATTATTAAAAAACAAAAAGATAGAGATAGTGGTAAGTATTTATTATCTGATTTAAACAATGTTGAAAAATTGTTAACTTTAGTTTATGCTGAATTAAGTGTGGTAAATGAACAAACCAATAGTGCTCGTCAATTCTTACCAAAAGATCCAATGCTTAAAGAATTATCAATATTGAACCATTGAATTGAAAAGCGGATGATTGATGTAAGAGAATATAAACGTAAGTTGAGCAAAAACGAAAATGTTAATGATGAATTAAAAGCAATTGAAAAGGAAATGGCAATTGTTAATAGTAAGTTAGATATTATTGATAATGATATAGTTATTTTGAATAAAAATAAACCTGTTAGTCCTTTGAAAGCTGAAATGGATGATATTTTACGTTGAATCAATAATAAAGAAAAGGATGTTAAACATTATAAATCTCAGCACAAACATAATGATGTGCAATCTCATATAAGTAGTAAACCTTCTAACAATGTTGTTTATAATAAAAAACAAATATGAGAATTAGAAGATGAATTATTAGAAACTAGCAAGCCAATTAATTATTCATCTCCTTCAAATGATTTCATAAATAACAAACCATCAACTCCACCAATGGTTAGTAAAAAACAATTTGTTAATATTGACAGTAACGATGAAAGCAATATTGAAAATGAATTAAAAAACATTGAAAATGAAATGACAATTGTTAAGGAAAGATATCATCGTGTTAACAATGAATATCGTGAAGCTTTAGAAAAATACCGAATTGAAGCAAAGATTCTTGAAACTGCATTTGAGATCTTACCAAATGATTTAAAAGAAAGAGCTTTCTCAAAACTTCCAACAATGATTGACCATTTATTACATGAAGGTTATATTGATGAAGATGATGATAGATACATTGATGTGAAACCAGTAAGAAACAAAGTAATTAATTAAATTAAATTTTTAATTTAAAAAAACTTAATATAGAAAATATTATTTAATTGCTATATAATAAAAGTAATTGTGTTAAAAGGAGAAATTATGTCAATTAATTTAAAAAATGAAAAATTCAACAAAAATGCAAGGTTATTAGAACGTGATCCATTAGTAATGAATAGTACTATACCTACAAATAATGTACAAGTTGGTCATGATTTTATTGCTGAAAAAACAAATCCTCATTCAAGAATAGAGGAAAAAGTAGCTCATTTATCATTACAAATTAATCAGGTGATTGTAAAACCTTATTTGCAACAAGCTTTAGATTATTTAAAGAATTCTAAACTAGATGCTACTAATGCTTATAATCAATTATCTGATCAAATTGCTACTGAGGTTAAAATCATTTCACAAAATACTAATGAAATTGCAAATAGATTAAAGGATGCACAAAATGTAATTGCTAAAACACAAGAAGCAATTAGAAACAAATATAATAATGCAACTGAAGAAGAAATTGAAACTTGTGAATTAAATTTGGATTATGAATACAACATTATTGCTGAACACTATGAATTATCATTACAATTAACTCAAGAATTATCTCGATATAAATCTAGAATTGACACTCTATTATCTAGTCAACACTTATTAGATGAATCTATGATCCCAGCTGTTAGTAGAATCCAACTTGAAATTGATAACCTAGAATTATTATTACATGGTTTTGATTCATCAGATTATGCTAATATTTTAGCTAAAAAACAAGGTAGAAGTAGTGCTCCAAGAATTCAACCAACTCCAGCACTTGTTTCAAGAGCACCAGCTTTAAATAATTTGGTAGAAAATTCATACATTAATGCTTATCAAAGTATTAATTCAGTACCACGTGTTGATAATATGAATCGATATGAAGACCCAATGAATGCTAATATTAATGTTAATCGTCAAGCAATTAAACCTACTTATATTCAACCACCATATGAAAGCATTCAACAAGGATATAACGGTTATCCAAACAACAATCATGTAAATTACCAAGCAAACAATGCCTATGCTCCAGCAGGAAACAAACATTTATCTAGAAAAGAACGTCGTTTACAACAAAAAATTGCAAAACAAGAATCTGAAATTAAAAATCTAGAAATGCTACAAGCTCGTTATAACCAAAATGCTAAAACATTAGAAGCATTACAAATGAATGTAAATAATAATCAAGCACAAATGCAAAATTTTTCAAAGGTGCAACAACAAAATAATCATTCAAATACCACAACTTATTACAATGCTCCAATTGCTAATCCACAAGCACAAAAAGTTTATGAAGCACAAATTCCATTAGAAACATTAGATGAAAATTTAGCAAGATCTCCAAGAGATAAAATTTTTGTAGTAAGACAATCTGAACCTATTACACAAGAAACAGCTAATCGTTTAGCAAAAAATCCATCTATTGATAAAAAGATTAGAACAATTAGAGTTATTAAATAACAAATAAAAGGTTTTAAAAAAATGGCAAGAAAAGATGATTTAACAAAAAAAGGTCCATTGTCTGGAAATACAAGATCACATGCGATGAATCATTCCAAACGAGTTTGAAATTTAAATTTGCAAACTGTTATGATTAAAGATGGACCTGGTAGAACAAAAAGAGTAAAAGTTTCTGCAAGAACATTAAAAACACTAAAAAAGCAGAATAAAATAGCAAATTAATTTGCTATTTTTTGTTGCTAACAAATAAAGATAGTATAATTTTTAATGGAGATTTGGTGCCATCGCCAAGTGGTAAGGCCGTAGACTGCAACTCTGCTATCGTCAGTTCGAATCTGACTGGCACCTCCATTTTGCATCCTTAGCTCAATTGGATAGAGCGTCTGGCTACGGACCAGAAGGTTAGGGGTTCGACTCCTCTAGGGTGCGCCATTTTAACACCCCTTTTTTAACGGGAAGTAGCACAGCTTGGTAGTGCACCTGGTTTGGGACCAGGGGGTCGCAGGTTCGAATCCTGTCTTCCCGACCATTGTTGGCTGGGTAGCTCAGTTGGTTAGAGCGATCGGTTCATACCCGGTAGGTCCAGAGTTCGAGTCTCTGCCTAGCCACCATATTTGCTTCTATAGCTCAATTGGTTAGAGCCCCCGACTCATAATCGGTCGGTTACAGGTTCGAGTCCTGTTAGAAGCACCATTGTAAATACTTAAATTACGTTGTGTTTCTATTTTTTTATTTAATGAGTTATTTTGAAGCATAACGTATCATTATGGAGGATTACCCAAGCCCGGTTGAAGGGATCGGTCTTGAAAACCGAAAGGTGGAGCAATCCACGCGGGGGTTCGAATCCCTCATCCTCCGCCATGTTATCGCGGGATAGAGCAGTTTGGTTAGCTCGTCAGGCTCATAATCTGAAGGTCGATGGTTCAAATCCATCTCCCGCAACCATTAATAATTAGTCCCCATTTTATGGGGACTTTTTATTTTTTAAAAAAATTCTTTGTTTTTATGATTAATCAAAATTAGATTTTTATTAGTTAGTTATTATAAGGTTATTAAAATAATTTATTTGTTTTATAAAAAAAGGTCAAAATGACCTTTTTCAAAATTTATAGATTAATTGATAACTTATATTAAAAAATAAATGAACTTTTAATAGTTTAAATTGTTTATTCTTATTAATAATATTTTTGTTTTACCTATATGTGCTTATTTTGGTCGTAAGCAACAACTTAAAATTAATGGGATAAAAAGAAATATAGGTAATACAAAAAACATTAAGACACCTGCAGCAATTGCTAATCCACTATTTTCAAATTCATGACTATTTACACAAAGCATGATTCCAATAACAAAAGGGTAAATAAAAAGTGTAAAAAAACTTATTGGAAATATAGAAGCAATAATGCCATTTACTTTTAAACTTTTTGCAATTTGAGACATATTTTCTCCTTTCTAAAATAACATTAGCATTATATATATATATATATATAATGTCAATAATCATTAAATGTTTTAAAGAAATTTAATTTAAACTTCAAATAAGATAATTAACATTAAATGTAACTCTAACAAAAAGTAAAATAAAATAACAGATGATTAAATATATAAAAATAGATTAGAGATCATGTATTAAAAAATAATAAAATATGAGTTCTAATATTAAGCAATTAAGAGTTATTAGCCATTTTTTATTATTTTTTAAAAGGAAAAAATTTGATAAAATTATTTTGGTTATGAAAACTTCAGATAATAGTGATTATTTTCCATTTTGTTTTTAAAAGAAGAAATTCTATATGTCATTTACTTTGTAAAACTATATTGATTTTTTAATATAAGGTTTTGAAAATATATACTTAAATTATTTAAAATTTTTAAATAAGTTAATAATTAGTATTGTTTTAAATGTGTCGCCTAATATTTATAGGTGATTATTTTGTTTCTAGAACCAATAATTTATTCTTAAAGATTAATTTAAATATTAAATAAATTGAAAATACTAGAAAAATAAATATGTAGATTATTTGTGATAATAATTATTGAATAAATTTTTAATTAAGTTTTATTTAGTTATTACGTTTTTTGTAATATATTCAATTAAAGATTTTGTTCTTTTCTCTATATCTTCAAATGTTCATTTTTCTTTTCGAGAAATATCAATCGAAAAATCATCATTTTTATAAAGAGGAGAGATTAAATCCTTATATACTTTCTTCTTCTTCTCATTAAAAGTATTATTAGAACTTTTAGAATTTGATTGACGTGTTAAAACTAAGTAATTTCCTAATTTGTTTAAATAAGAATCAAATTTCTCCTTAAATTCATTTTTTTCTTCATTACTTTGTAATTCGTTTATTCATTGTTCATTTTTTTCAGGCATAATATGTTCAATTGATATATTTTCACGCTTTATAGATTCGCCATCATATAAAGAATTTGACATTATTTTCTCAGTTAAAAGCAAAAGATCAATTATTTGATTATGATTATTATTATTTTCTAAACACACTTTGAAATCATTAAAAGTATATATATTATTTATTCGATTTAATTCCTCTAGTATAAAATCACAAACATTATTTAAGACTTTATCTATATTTTCACTATCTTTTTTATTAAATTCATTATTATAGAATTTTAATGATTTATTTGCAATTTCCATTAACTCTCTTTTAATGTTAGAATCACCTTGTTTTGTAATTACTTTTGTTTTAATTAAAAACTTTGCTATTTCAAGAAACACTTCTTGTATTTTTTTAATTTGATTTTTATTTAACGGTTGATTTTTTTTAGTAGATATAAATAAACCATTTTCATTCAATATTTTATAAATTATGAAAGCATAATATGCAAAATTCCGTTTCTTCTTTTTTTCATTAATTATTTCAATAATATTTTCACATTTTAAATACTTTAAAAAGTTTTTTTCTTTATTTTTAGATATGATTTCTAAATAAACTTCAATATATTTATTTATATATTTAATAATTTCCTTATATTTTTCAAGATTATCAATATTATTAAAATCTTTTAGGAATTCATCTAGTGATTTACGAGCACTAATAAATTTTAATTTATTGTCTTCTTTTAATTCTTTTCCAAGCTGTAATTCACTTAATGTTGAGTAAAAACTTTCTATATCTTTATCTTTTTCAAATTTAGCGATTGCTAAATTGTATTCTTGTGGTATTTCTTTATCATAATCATTTAATGTATTATCATCACAATAATTAAAAATGTGATTTTTTATTAAATCAATAAAGCTTAATTCTAGTCCTTTAGAGTTTAAATTTTCAAACACTTCCATTTCTTTTTTATTTGAATATTCTTTTTCATCAAAACTAATAGTTCCAACATAAAATTTATTTAAAAAAACCCAAATAAAATTCATGATATCATTACTATTTTTAAATTTCTCTTTATCTTTTAGATAATCATAAATGACAATATAGTTATTTGCATATTTACTTTTACTATTCTTTATTTCATCAAAATCAAAATTTAGATTCAATATTTTTTTAAAAATTCGATTTTCTTCTTCAGTACCACCAGGATTATAAATATAATTACCTAAATTTTTGTTTTTATCATATAAATTTTTTAACATGTCTTGATATCAATCTATCTCATTTTCTTTTAATTTATAATCATTAATTAAAATATGAACTACAGCAACAATTAATAATAATGATGTTGTTAATCTTTGTTGGCCATCAATAATTTTAATAATATTAGGTTCATTATTATTATCAGCACATTTCTTTTTTTGTGCAATAACACCAAAATAATGATCATTATTATCATTAATACGTTTTTTGATATCATCTAAAAGTGTCAAAACATTTCCTTTTTCTCATGAATATTTTCTTTGGTAAATTGGTACAATTAATTTAGCATGTTGAATGCATAATCAATTTGATATTGCATCTTTATTAATTTTTATTGTCTCATAACAACTAGTATTTTTTAATTGTTTATTTCTTTCAATTTCTGATATGGGTTCAATATTATCCTCAACTATTGGGTAAACCTTTAAATCAAATTCAATTTCATCATTATTATGTTGTTTTTTGTATCTAAGTAATTCATCTTTATAAAGTGTAGTATAGATATCAAAAAATCTTTTTAATTTTTGAAGTACATCAATTTTATTATGCTTTACTTTGAAAGAGGATTTAAGTTTATGAGTTTCATGATTTCTTGCATGTCTAATTTCATGCATCATCGCAAAAAGATATTTACTATCTTTAAGATTACTACTTTCTTCTAGAATATTAATTAAATCAAAAAAATTTTTGCCATCAACATTTTTTTCTAATTTATTTTTTAAAAAATCATAAATAATTAATTCTAATATATCAGATATTTTTTTGATACAACTACCATAATAATCAACACTATTATCATAATCATTAAATTTTTCAACATATTTAATGTTATTAATTATGTCATTTTTGTATTCTGAAGTAAAAAAATCTGATTCAAAAAAATCAAAATTTTTAGTTAATTTATTAAACATGTTACTCATTTTTACCTCACAAAATTTTTAAAATTTTTATAAATTTCTCATCCTCTAGTAATATTTCTTCATATTTTCCAAATTCCTTATAAATTTCTTCAAAAGAATAATCATTATGGACACTTTTTTTATTTGATGCTGTTAATAATTTGATAATAATGGTTTTTCTATGATCATTTATTTTTTTATTCTTATTGTTAACTAATAAATTGTATTTTGAATGTTCTAATAATTCTTCTTCATTCATAGATTTGATTATTTTAATGTATGTGTTTTCATCTTTTTGTACTATGAATCCCATTCATAATCAAGCATCCAAATTTTGTCTGTGTGTTGTATTTGAATTAAAACTTATTTGAACAATATCTTGATGTAAGATATTCAATCCATTAATTTTTATTTCTTCTCCAATCGGAATATTATTTAAATAATATTTAAAGTTATTCAAATATTTCATTGGATTTGTACCTATTTTTGAGAATCTATAATTTGAAATTATCATTTTTTTCTCCCAATATTTAGATTTAAAATATTTAAACATTCTTCAATTATTTCCTTTATCAATAAATAAGGAATAGAACTTCTTGTTTTATAAGTTCCATATGCCATATGATTTTTATTAGACTTTTTATTTTTTATTTTTCTAAGATTAAATTTTTCATTACTTTTAAATATTGTTGGTTTAGTAGAAAAAGATTTGTCATAACTTGAATAGTATGTTAGATTTTCTTTACCTTTAAAATTTCAATGATATTTTTGAAAATCTCAAATTTTTGAAGATTGAGGATTTTCAATAATTCAAATTCTTGGTTCAAAATGTTCTATAATTTCAATTGTTGCTCCAATAGTAGACTCTCCTAATAATCTACTTCTTTCCTTTTGAATAAAATATCTTTTTTTAACAGGATTACAAGTTTTATTATATTTGTCATAAAATTTTCTATTTTTTACAACTCAATTCCCTTCAGTATCAATAGATCGAAACATTTTCCCATTGCAATCTGCGCCACTTCAACTTTCACATGGAGGGGAAGCTAATATTATATGTGGTTTATGTATTTTTTTTAATTCTTTAAATAAATCAAAATTATTTAAAGATAAATCAATTTTATGATAAAAATATTTATCACTTTTTTTAAATTTAACATTATTAATACCAATAGAATGGACTTCAAGATTTAGCTCATCAAAATATTTTTCAATTGCTTTTTTATATGATGAATTAGCATCATCATATAATGCTCAAATAATAATTTTTTCATTTTTTTTCTTGTAATCACTATTATGTGAAATAAAAGATATTTTTAGATCTTTTTAAACTATAAATTTTTGATTTTATAAATCATTAAATTTTATAGAGTTTTAAAAACAAATTAATGATGCATAAACAATATTTTTATTTTTTTAATTTAAACTTTTATTAATAGAATATTAATAATAAATTATTATAATATATTTGTCATGAATCAAAAAGAAGAATTGTTTAAATCAATATGAAAAATTGCTGAAAAATTAAGAGGTAAAGTTGATGGATGAGACTTTAAATCTTATATTTTATGTATCTTATTTTTTCGATATATTAGTGAGGATATAACTAAATGTCTTAACAAGAATGAGTCTTCTGACTTTAATTATGCTAATTTAAATGATAATGAAGTACCTGAAGATGTTATTATTGAAACAATTAAGGAAAAGGGTTTCTTTATTAAACCAAGTCAATTATTTGTTAATGTTGTTAAAAATGCTAAGAATAATAAGGATGATTTAAATATTAATATCACTAATATTTTTAGAGATATTGAAAATAGTTCAAAAGGGTATGAAAGTGAAAGAAATTTAAAGGGGATTTTTTATGATATTGACTTTAATTCTCCTAATCTAGGTTCTTCAGCTCCGGAAAGAAATAAACATTTATATGAAATATTAACCAATATTGCTGAAATTAAATTAGATTTAAAGGATAGTGATAATGATATCTTTGGTGATGCATATGAATATTTAATGGGCATGTATGCTTCTAACGCTGGTAAATCAGGTGGGGAATACTTCACTCCTCAAGAAGTTAGTAAATTATTAACTAAATTAGCAATTGGTAATAAAAAGGAAATTAAAAATGTTTATGACCCAGCTTGTGGTTCTGGTTCATTATTATTACAAGCGGCTAAAATATTAGGCGATGAAAATGTAACACAGGGATATTATGGCCAAGAAAGTAATATTACTACTTATAACTTATGTAGAATGAATATGTTCTTACATAATATTAATTGTTCTAATTTTGATATTGAATTAGGTGATACCTTAATTGACCCAAAACATGCATTGGATAATAAATATGAAGTAATTGTTTCTAATCCTCCTTACTCTATTAAATGAGAAGGTGATGACAATCCTACATTAATTAATGATGTTAGGTATGCACCAGCAGGAATATTAGCGCCAAAAAGTAAATCTGATTATGCCTTTATTATGCATGCTTTATATTTATTAGCTACTAATGGTAAAGCGGCTATTGTATGTTTTCCAGGGATATTTTATCGTGGTGGAGCTGAACAAAAGATTAGACAATATTTAGTTAATAATAACTATATTGATCTAATTATCAATCTACCAGACAACTTATTTTATGGTACTAGTATCTCTACTTGTATCATGGTATTAAATAAAAGTAAATTAAATCATGAAAACAATATCATGTTTATTGATGCCACTAGAGAATTTGAAAAACGTACTAATCAAAATATTTTAAGTGAAGATAATATCAATAAAATATTAAATACATATTTAGAACGAAAAGAAATAGATCATTTTTCTAAAATAGTAGAACTAGATACAATTAAAGAAAATGATTACAATCTATCAGTTTCCAATTATATTGAACAAGAAAACAATAAGGAAGTTATTGATATTAATGTATTAAATAGTGATATTGATAGAATAGTAAAAAGAAACGATGAATTAAGAACTAAGATTAATGAGATTATAAAAGAACTTAATCATAAGTAAGGATAGTTATTATGATTGAGAATATTACAATTGAATTAACAGGAGATGAAGATAAAGATTTTTTAAATAAAAATAAAGAGTTTTTTGATAAACTTAATGAGCAATATAATGTCTTTTTAAAAGAAAGAGATATAGCAAAAAAGAAATGAAAAACAATTCCTAAAAAAGATTTTGTCCCAGAACAAATTAAATATTCTTCTCCAATAACTATTTTTAACGCACCGTGAGGAAGTGGGAAAACTTATTTTTTTGAAGAATTGATTTACAATAAACTAATAGAAAAAATAAATTTTAAAAATTATAAATTTAAGGAAATATATTTAATTGATCTTTGGGAATATATAGATGAACAAAATATTGCTATAAGTATTCTTTTAGATATTATTGATAAATTATTACCAAAAGAAAAAATAAAGGAAAAAGCCATTAAATATTTTAAAAAAGGAACATCTTTTTTATTAAATTGATTCCTAAATGTTTTAACTGCACCTAATATAAATCTATTTAATAATGAAGAAAAAAAGAATATTGGCAAAATAAAAAATCAACTTAAAAAAATAGATTCAACAATTTTAATTATAGATAATTTAGAAAGAATGGGTGATAATTCAATTGAAATTATTAAAATCATTCAAAAATTAACATATTTAAATAATCTAATAATTATCTTACCTATGGATTTAGATAAATTGTATTTACCAGCAAATATCCAAGAAAAATTAGGCTTTATGGAAAAATATATTACTCTAGGTAAATATTTTGAATTTAAGCAAGATTATTATTCACTATTATGTAATAAAGGAATTGATAAAGATTTTTCTAAAGACCTAAATTTTTTTATTAAAGAAAATTATAACAATCAATTTTTATCGATTAGGGATTTGAAAAGATTATTATCTAATAAAATTTTAGATACAAAATTAATTAATGAAGCATGTAACTACAATATTTTTTATGGATTATTATATTTTAATGAAAATGTTTTAAAAAACAAGCAAGCTGATAAATGAATAAGGACAAAAATAGGCTCATACATTAACACTATTTGATATTATATATATCAATTCATAAATCAATATAAACAATTAAATGAAGAAATATACCTTATTACTATAATTAATAATTGTCTTAGTGAGCAAGTGGATGATATTATTAGAGAATTTTACAAACACAATAACACAAACATTAAGGAAGGTTTTGAATATTTATATAAAAATTTCTTAAAATTTTTGAAAGACGAAAGCAAAATAACTAATCATTTAAATTTATTTAGTAAGGAACTTAACAAATTAAAAGATACTAAAGCACAAGAATCTGCTGACATAGTTGAAAAAATTTTAAATATAGTTAATCAAATTGATATTTCTTTTAAAGAGTTAATTAATAAATTAAACAACGATGAAATTATTTTAAACATTTTTAAAAATCTTTATAAGAATGATAAATTAAGTTTAGATTATATAAAATGATTTTCTGATGCGTTAGAACCATTTCTAGAATATAAATTAGATGAATTTATTTTTGAATTAATTAAAAATAAGAGGTTTGAAAAATATGAATAAAGGTAATTTAATGTTAATAACTCAATTATTAGTTAAAGATAAAAATATCAAATTTCAAAAACTATCAGATTTAATAGATATTCAAAAAGGAACTCAATTAAATAAAAAATTATTATTAGATGATAGTTCATATTATCCTGTTATTAATGGTGGTAAATTACCATCAGGATATTGAAAAGAATATAACTTCAACAAAGATCTAATTACTATAAGTCAAGGCGGTGCTTCTGCTGGATATGTTCAATGACAAGAAAAAGAATTTTGAGCTGGAGCACATTGCTATGTAGTTATAAATTTAAATAAATGTAATTATAGATATATTTATTATTTTCTAAAAGATAGTGAAGAACAATTAATTAAAAGTCAATATGGGGCAGGAATTCCTGCACTTAATAAATCTGATATTCTTAATCTTTCCATCCCCATCCCACCACTAGATATCCAAAATAAAATTGTAGAGATCTTAGATAGTTTTACTAATTATAAAGCAGAGCTTACAGCAGAGCTTACAGCAAGACTTAAACAATATAAATACTATAGAGATAAATTATTAGATTTTAAGGATAAAGATGTGGAGTATAAGAAAATAGAAGAATGTTTTATTTTTTTTAATGGAATGACAAATGTATCTAAGAAATGACAAGATACTGGGAATTGTGAATTTATAGATTATTTAAATGTTTATAAAAACTTAAGTACTAATGTTAATGAAACCTATAAGGCTACAGTTAAGTCATTAAAACAAAGTATTTTAAAACAATGAGATATTCTTTTTACTTCTGCATCTGAAACAATTGAAGAATGTGCAATTTGTTCAGTTATAGAAAAACCAATTAAAGATAATATTTTTTTAGATGATCATTTATTTGGGATTAGAGTTAAAGAAGAATACTTAAAAAATATCAATCCTAGTTTTTATAAATTTTATTTTAATAGTAATGAATTTAAAATTAAATGCAGAAAATCAATTAGGGGAGTTACTAGATTTTACGTTAGCAAAGAAGTGTTTAAAAAGATCTCCATCCCCATCCCACCACTAGATATCCAAAATAAAATTGTAGAGATCTTAGATAGTTTTAGTTCATTAGTCAACGAAATATCTGATGGATTACCATTAGAAATAGAACTAAGAAATAAACAATATGAGTACTATAGAGATTTATTATTAAATTTTAAAGGAAAATAAATGGAAAATAAATATCTAGAAAAATTAATAGAAGAGATGGTAATCAATAGGGAAAACATATCAATTTATTTCTTTTTTGGATCAGGATTTACAAAATACATTGATAAAGATAAATATCTTTTATGAAGTGATATGTCAAAGAAAAAATATGGTGGTATAGATGTTAATAATTTTTTTCTTTACACAAATCTAGATATTAATTATCAAAAAGAAATAAAAGATATAAATAACATAAATGAAAAAGGATTAAAATTAAGAGATAAACAATTATTTAAAATTATTAAAGAATTATCATCAATAATATCTCGGCAAAAAGAAAGTTCAATTAGAATAATAACAACAAACCACTGTGATACTATCCAAAAATCTACCGAGTTTAGGGAAGTTTATTATTTACAAGACTTAGATAAATTTTTAAATTCTAATTTTTCAGTTTATCAAATTCATAGTCAATCATCTAATAATTTCATATATACATCAAAAGCTTATTTAGATTTTTTCTTGAAAAATGATTATGGCAAAATATTAGAAACATTTAAATCTCATTTAGAACAATCTCAAAAAAATAATTATATCTTTGTTTTTGGTTCATCATTGAGCGAGGTTCATATAACCTCCTTAATTGAATTAATGAGAAATAATGGTAATTTTAGAATTATATACATAACTAGTGCATTTGAAAAAGAAAATAAAAATACAACTAAAATACAAGAAGAACTACTTGAAAAAGGTATATATTTATTACAAGCAAAAGATCACAAATATGATGAAGAAGTTTTTAATAATTTATATGAATTAATTTTAAAAAAATATGATGATTATAAAAGATCTGATGAAAAATATAACATTGATATTTTTGATTTTACAAGTTCATTAACAGAAATCACAAATCAAATAATTAAAGAATACGAAACAATAAAAACTAAAGAAGATAAGATTAATAAATTTAAAGAATTAGTCAAAAAGAATGATACATTTTACATTTCAACAATATTAAGAAAATTCTATGATGATAAAATCACAGTTAAATGTTATTTAGATTTTTATTTAGATAAAATTTCAAATAGTAAAAGTGTTATAAACATAGTAGATTTCAAATGATTTTTAACATCGTGAGTATTTGGGATGCATAAGAATTCAAATGTTAATAAATTAGTTATAAACTATCTAATTAAACACAATAAATTAAAATATGAATTTTATGATTTGTGTTACTGATTAAATTATTCAGAAATTAATAAAAATAATATAGAAAATATATTTAAGCTTATGCTATCAAAAAAAGACTATTTTGAACCTTCTATACCATATATATCAATCAGAAGTTTAAGTCAAAGGGATTTAAATGAAATTAATAAAATAGAAGAAAGAATTATAAAATTTATTGATAAAAATGATGATCCTAATTCTTATAATAAATTTATTTTAAATTTATATTTTATAAAACTAATTTTAGGAATTAACATTAACATTATAAAAATTACACTTAAAAAACATAATATATCTATTAATGATTTAATTGAAAAAATTACTACAACTTATTATAATATTTCTTGATTTAATAGTAATACTTGTTTCAAGCTAATTTATGATTATTTACAAAGAAATAAAAAAGAATTCAATGAATTTTATAAAAAAGCAAAAACAATAGTAAATAATGATGACAACAATTACAATTACAATTATAATTATTTTCACATACTATCATTTTGAAAATTAGAAAATGCTCAATTACAATCCAATGAAAAGAAAAATAAAGATATAATCTCAAAATGAAAAGAACTTAGTAAAAAAGTTTGCGAAAGAAAATCTCAACAAAATAAATGAGAAATTAAAAATATTATTCCAGAACGTGATAAAGAATTATCAGTTTTTACAAATAATATAATAAATAAAAGTATTGATAATATTGAAATAAAAGATCTTGAAAAGATTAAAGAATTTAAAGAAGATGGTTATAAAATTATTAAAAATGATTTATTATGAATGTATTCATCTATTTTTCAACATTTAATAGATTCTTATTTATCAAAAACAAAACAAAAAAATGACGAAAATTTATACAAAAAACTATTAGATTTAATTTTTTATATTAACAAAGCATTTATTAATATATTTGTTGAAAAAAATATTATTTATTTGCATCAATCTAAAGAACTTAATTATGCTAATATTAAGTTAATTGCAAAATTAATAGATGATTTAGTTGAAAATAAATTAATTACATTTGCAAAAAGTATCATTAATTTTTATTTATTTAATTCTAAATTAGATATCGCTTATGATTTTTACCTAATTGATAATAGAAAATTCTCTGTATTTTCGCTATTAGAATTAATAAAAGGAAAAAGTTTTAAAAAATTATTGCTTAGCGATAAACTACTAGAGGTCTATAAAAAATTAATAGAAAAAAATATTGATGATTTGATACAGGATAAAAAGGAGTTGGTATTCTTAAAATATCTATCTTTATGTTCAAATTATAAAAATAATAAACAAGATATAAGTAAAAAACTATTAAAAAAAGTATTTAGTTTAGATAAAGAAAGTCTAGAAAAAAATTATAAATTTCTTATTGATAATATAGAAAAAAATGGAGATTATATAGTTCATGACTTTATTAAATTACTATTCTATTATAAAAGTGAATTATTTTTTGAAATCATTTTTAATGAATCATACAAGGATTTTACATTCGAACATCTTCATATCGATTGATTTTGATCTTTTCTTTTGTATAAAGATAATATTAAAAAATTAAAAGAATCTGATTTTGAAACTTTATCAACTTATAAATTTAAATTTTTAACTCAAACATATAGAAAATTTAATAAATTAATCCCTTTTATTAACAATTTCCCTAATAAAACTTTTCTAACAAATGAAGAGATTAGTGAGATATTAAAACAAATTTTATTTTCAATATCATTAAAATGCTATTCAATAATTTCTGATGATGAAAAAGAGAAAGGATACAATTTAAGGAATATCATAATTTGGATTTATTTCTTTGTGAATACTCAAGAACACCAAGAATCATCTAAAGGAAACAAATGGAATGACATACTAGATATATTAAAAACTGATTTATCAAAAATAGATGAAAAAGTAATTAATGATAAAATAAACGCAATTGTTGAATATTTTAAAAAAACGAATTCTTATAACCATTAAACATCTTTTATAAAATGTTTAGAAAGTAATTATCCATATAATTCCTAATTACTTTTAGTAGTTCCTTATATAATATTAATACCTTAATTATATAATTAATTCTATGGATAATAATAAATCTAATTATAAGCTGTTTTAATCACCCTCTTTTTAGACTGGTGTATTAAAAATGTTATTTTTAATCAAATTAGGATCTAATAAGAAATCAATCATTGATAATATCAAAAAACCATTTTGATCATAACTATTAAATAAACTATTTTTAGTGATAATAATTTTTTTAAATGATTCTTTAATCCTTTTATCTATTAATTGTTTTAGGTATAAATCTCTTTAATCATAAAATGTCATATGTGTATTTCATCAAATATTAGGGGTAAAAAGTTAAGATTTCTTAATTAATTCCCCATACTTTAAATAATCAATATGTCACATTATTATTAACTAATTTAAATATTTTATGATTTGTTGCCAGACATTTTAGGGTTTTGACCAGTTTTTTATGGGATTTTGCACCAGTTTTTTATTGTATTTACAACTAGACATTTTTGGGATTTTGCACCAGACATTTTTGGGATTTGAAATTTTCATATTTATATGTAAATATGTTCTTTATAAATAAAAGAATAAATAATATAAGGTTTAAAAGACTATTTTAATAAATTTAAAGAATAAGAATTTTGTATAATCAAAAATAAGAAAAATGTATAATTAATTTTAAGAATTTTGTATAATTTAAAATAAGAAAAATGTATAATAATAGATATGAAATTAGAAAATTATCGTAAAAGACTGATTGACAAACAAATTGATGAAAACCTTAAAACCTTTGGGGCTTTATTAATCGAAGGTCCAAAACAATGTGGTAAAACATCATCTTCTATTAAAGCAGCAAGTATGAATTTTAATTTAAGTGATATTAAAATTAGGGAAAATGTTTTGAACAACCCTGATTACATATTCTCAAATAATAGTTATCCAATATTAATTGATGAATGACAATTAATCCCAGAACTATGAGATTATGTAAGGAATAAATGTGATGAGGATTTAATTAAAGGTAAATTTATTTTAACTGGTTCTAGAAGTTTAAAAAGTTATGAATCTGATAGAATTGTCCATTCAGGAATTGGAAGAATACATACTATGCAAATGTATCCAATGACTTTATATGAAACAAATGGTTCTACCGGTAGTGTATCTATTCAAGGCATTATTAATGGGAAGTTTAAATCTCAAGTGGTTAAAAGTTTATCTTTACATGAACTAGCTAGATTAATAGTTCGTGGTGGATGACCAGCAATCTTGGATGATAAAAATGATACAGGTAAGTTTGCAAGATCATATATATCTAATTTAATTAATATTGATATCCCTGGTTTTGAAAATAACTTATCTAATAAAAACCCTAGATTATTAAATATGTTAGTTTGATCATTAGCTCGTAATGAATCAACTAATGCTTCTAAAGCTACTATCTTAAAAGATATTTGCGATAATGGAGATAAGGAACTATCAAACACATCAAGAATAACAATTGATACTTATTTAAATTCATTAGAGAAAAACTTTATTGTAATAAATGATAAACCTTATTCAATCAATTATCGTTCAAGTGCCAAAATTGGTAGTAGCCCTAAGCGACATTTGGTTGACCCAAGTTTATCATGCGCTGCTCTAAAACTAACTGTAGAGAAATTAGTTGATGATTTAAATACGTTTGGTTTAATGTTTGAAGCTTTAGTGATGCGAGATCTTAGAGTATATGCTAATTATCTAGATGCTGATTTATTTTACTTTAGAGATAATAATTCTGGTGATGAAGTTGATGCGATCATTGAATTTTATGATGGTGAATATTGTGCATTAGAAATCAAATTAACTGGTTATGGAGTCCAAGAAGCTAAAAAATCATTATTAAAGTTCTATAAATATGCAAAAAAGAAACCTAAGTTTATGTGCATTATATTAGGTTGTCATGATATTACTTATCAAGATAAAGAAACAGGAATCTATATCATACCTATTAATTGTTTAAAGCCATAATAAGTTTCTTTAATAATTGAGGGTATTATAGATAATTTGTCCATTTCTGGGCAAATTATCTCAAACTGTCTAATGGATGATGCTACAAGAAGATTGCTATCTTTAGAAAATAAAATCCAAACTAACTATGGACTTAAATCTAAACCATCATTTTATATGATTATTGTAGGAAGTGATTACTCTTATAAAAGACCGGATGGATTTTTGGCAGTTCCTTATACAACATTAAAACCTTAATTATATAATTAATACTATGGATAACAATAAATCTAATTATAAGCAAATAATATCCTATGATGAAGCTACTGTTGTAGCACAAGCACCCAAAGTACAAACTCAAGATAACTCATACCAATCAGAAGCTAAATTAGAGCAAGATTTTATTAATCAATTAATAAATCAAGGATATGAACATATTGATTTAATCAAAATAAATATTAATCATGAAGATTGAATGCTTAATAATTTAAGAAAACAATTAGAAATCTTAAATAAACAACATTTAAATAATGGTAAATTTAGTGACAATGAATGAAATCAATTATTAAACAATTATATTTGTAATGATAGCAATGAAACTGATTCACTAATATCAAGAACTAAAAAGATTCAAAAAGACTATTATTATACTTTAATCCTAGATAATAATAAAACAGTTAATATCTATTTAATTGATAAAAAGAATGTTCATAATAACCAATTACAAGTTATTAATCAATATGTTAATGATAAGGGAGAGCATCAAAACCGATATGATGTCACAATATTAATCAATGGATTACCATTAGTTCATATTGAATTAAAAAGACGAGGAGTTGCTTTAAAAGAAGCATTTAACCAAATTAACCGATATAAAAAATCATTTGATACATCAAAAGGGTTATTTAATTATGTACAAATATTTATCATCTCTAATGGAGTTGATACTAAATATTATTCAAATACAGTAAGAAAAAATATTATTAGTTTATTAGAAAAGAATCTAGAGCTAACATCAAATACATCTAATTCATTTGCTTTTACTAATTATTGATCAGACCAAAAGAATAATATTATTAATGATTTTGAATCATTTACTGCTACATTTTTAGCAAAACATACATTACTTAATATCATTACTAAATATTGTATATTAGGTGTTGATAATAAATTAATTGTGATGCGTCCTTATCAAATTGTCGCAACCGAAGAAATATTAAAAAGAATTTTTATCTCACATAATTATAAAGAACGATTAGGAACAACTGCTGCTGGTGGGTATATATGACATACAACTGGAAGTGGAAAAACAATTACTTCATTTAAAACTGCTCAAATTGCTAAAGAATTTGATTTTGTTAGTAAGGTAATGTTTGTGGTTGACCGAAAAGATTTAGATTATCAGACTTTAAGAGAATATGAGAATTTTGAAAAAGGTTCATCATTTTCATCTAAATCAACTAAAGATTTAAAAGATAAAATTGAATCTAAGGATAATAAGATCATTATTACCACTATTCAAAAACTAAATAATCTAGTCAAAGAATACAATAAGTTAGATATTTATAATGAACATGTTGTGATGATTTTTGATGAATGTCATCGTTCACAATTTGGTCAAATGCACCAAGATATTACTAAACGATTTAAAAAGTATAATATCTTTGGCTTTACTGGAACACCAATCTTTAAACAAAATGCCACCGTTTCATTTGGTATAAAACCAAAAGAAATAGTTGACAACTATAAAGAAAAAATGATTAATAAAACTACTGAGCAACTATTTGGAGATAAATTACACACTTATACAATTATTAATGCTATTAATGATAAGAATGTCTTACCATTTAGATATTCAGAACATATAACATTAAAAAATAAAGAATGAGAAGATATTATCGAAGAAAAAATTAAAGGAATTGATGAACAAAAAGTTTGAAATAATGAAAAAAGAATTACCAATATCACTAAATATATCATTGATAACTTTAATACACAAACCCACTCAAATAAAACTTATGAACATAAAGTAACTGAAAATATAAATGAATTAGCTAGGGATAAACAAAATAAGATAGATAGAAAATTAAAAATAGTTAATTTAAAAGGATTCAATTCTATTTTAGCAGTAAGTAATATTGAAGCGGCAAAAAAATATTATTTAGAATTTAAAAAACAGTTAAGTTCAAGAAACGATATTTACCTAAAAATTGGTTTAATTTACTCCTATGCTCCCAATGAGGAATCAAGAGATTATGATGGAAATGTTATTGTTGATAAAACAATGAAAATGTTAATGGATTAGATAAAGACTCAAGGGAATTTTTAGATAGTGCTATTAATGATTATAATAAAATGTTTGGTACTTCTTTTTCTACTAATTGTGAGGAATTCCAAAACTACTATCGGGATATCTCAATGAGAACTAAAAATAAAGAAATTGATATTCTAATTGTAGTTAATATGTTCTTAACTGGATTTGATGCTACAACATTAAATACTTTATGGGTAGATAAGAATTTAAAATATCATGGATTAATTCAAGCTCTTAGTCGAACTAATCGGATATTAAATAGTGAAAAACAATATGGAAATATTATCAGCTTTAGACCACTAACAAATCATTTAAATGATGCAATTAAATTATTTGGTGATGAACATGCTAGCGGTGTTATCTTATTAAGAAAATTTGAAGACTATTATTTAGGATATGATAATCAAAAAGGATATGAAGAACTAATTAATATCTTATTAAAAGAATATGATCTTAATAACCCAAATAGTTACTTAGGAGAACAAAAACAAATTAACTTTATTAAACTATTCTCTAAAGTTTTAAACATGAGAAACATTTTATATTGTTTCGAAGAATTTAAAGGTAAAGAAATATTAAGTGAAAGGGAATTTCAAAATTATTTAGGTAAATATCAAGATATATATGAGGAAATTAAGGTTAAAGAAAAGAGTGAAAAAAAAGATATTAGTCAAGATTTAGTTTTTGAAATTGATTTAGTAAAACAGGTTGATATTAATGTTGACTATATTTTTGAACAATTTAGAATTAGCAAGAGTAATGAACTTGATGGAAACAAAATTATTGAATCAATTACAACTATAATTAATTCATCATATGAGTTAAGATCTAAAAAAGAATTATTAATAGAGTTTTTAATGTCAATTAATCCAAATAATGAAAAAGAAGAAATATGAGAAAAATATAATGAGTTTATGGATGAACAACAAGAAGTTCAATTAGACCAAATTATTAAGGAATATAATTTAAATCCAAAAGAAACAAAAAAATATATGGAAAGATGCTTTAGTATTGGATATATTAAAGAAACAGGTACGGAAATAGGCAAAATTATGCCTCCAATGTCAAAGTTCCAAAAACCAAAAGATGGTGAGTATGATTATAAGAACTTAAAAGATAAAATATTAGATGCTTTGAAAATTTATTTCAATACATTCAATCAACTTTAATATTTATTTTCACATTAAAGATGTAGTTAATTATGTTTTAAAGAATAATCACTTCAAAGGACATAGCAAAAAATGCTAACCATTACAAAAAGATATTAATACTTTTAATTTTCAATATCCAATTACAATTTAGTGGTAGCTGTTGTTGTTTTGTTTCATGGTCATTTTTTACTTAATTAGTGTTATTGCATTATAAAGTTAGAAAAGTTTTAAATAATATTTAAAAATTTTTATGTTTAATGCACCATCTTTTTGAACTGGCTAGTAAAATTATGTTGGACAATAAAAAATCCCACCAAATATAATTGGTAGGATTAGTCCACTTATTTTTTGTAGACTTCCGAAAGAGACTTATATATATTTCAAACATAAAAAGATCAAAAAAGTATGAAACCTTAACATCTAATGAAAAGTATCATTCAGTGATAAAGTTATATGAGGATTTTATTAAACAATATTTAAAACCATTAAATAAGACCAATGATGTTAATGCTCAAAAAGCAGCATACAAATTCATAAATAAATTCCAATTTTATTTGAACTGATCATATTGATAAATTACCAATAAAGAAAAATATTGCAAATAAATATAATAAGGAAGCCGGAAGGATATTATGTGATTTTTATTTAAAATATTGTTAAGAATTAATCAGATTTGAGATTACAGATTTTTGTTCCAAAGTTCACATTGAAAACAAACTTAGCAATCAATTTGATTTTTCAAAAATAAGCATAAATACTTTAAAAAAGATATTATCTGAAGAATTAGGCATCAGTTTTAAGAAAACAAATAAGAAATATTATTATCATCCTAAAAGGCATCAAATTATTGAGCCTGGTCATATTCAACTAGATTTAAAAATATTAGGAAGAAACGAAAATGGATTAAACAAGATTATTCCAATTTTCAATATGATAAATACTCATTCTCAATTCACATATAGCTTAGTCTTAGATAATGCATCAACACAAAATGTTATGTATGCTATTGAATTGGGATTTAAATATTTTAAAAGCATGGTATCAAAATTAAGTCTGTTCAAACTGATCATGCCATGATGTTCAAAAACACAAATTTTATTCATGCCAATGAATTTGTAAAATTTCTTAAAACTAAAGGTGTAATTAAAAGGTTAATTCCATTAGGTCAACCAGAGTGTAATGGTTGTGTAGAAAGATTTCATAAGACTATCGATAAAAAATGTTGTTTACACAATTTAAACAAGCAAAATCAATTGATGAAATTAAAAGAATTATTTTTTGTTTTAGTTATGAATATAACTGCAAAAGGTTCCATTATTACTCAGAATTAGAACATCTACCTTATGCTCAAAGGTTTTTAATACCTAAAATTGCTATAAATTCTAATATAATGAGATATAGAAGTTACCAGTTAGAAAGACAGTGCATTAAGCAGCATTGAATATTAATTAATATTTTTAAAAAGGAATATAATAAAATAAAAATGTTGAGTTAATTAAAATTAAACATTTAAAATATGAAAAAGATTAAATCAAAGCTTGTGCATTTATTTGTAATGGTCTGTGGAATATCTATTAGCATTCCGACAATTATTTTAGTACCAGTTATTGTTGCTTACAAAAATAAAATAAACAATATAAAAATAATTAATTTAGATCAAGAACAAACATTATTTCATAACAATAATGAAGTAAGAGATTATTTTATCAATAAAAATAATCACCAAATTGAAATAAATAATTATAAAGGTAGTGTAGAAGTTAATGTAGATGTTACCAACAATACAAACAGAAAAAATGAACTACCCCTAGTAATACTATAAACATGACTTATGATACAGTTGCAGGTATAGATAATAATAATTTAGTATTTAATGATAATAATGGTTATGTTTATTCATCAGTTAAAAATTTATTAGATTTATTAAATGATTCATCAACTAATTCATGAAGTTATCATGTAGGACAATGAGAAGCAAGTGTTCCTGAGAGGCATATAGGCGAAGTTGTTTTTATGCCTATGTGAGCAGGAGCGGTAAAAACTGTTCATCAACCGAAAACTTATGATTATTGAGAGGGAAATCATTTAATATCAACAATTAATGTTGGATTAGAACAAGTTATTAGGACTATTAATCAAATTAATTTGAATCCTCTAGATCCATGAATTAATAAATTAATAGATTTTATTAGTAAGAAAATAGCTTACATAAATAAAATATTAAAACATTTTGAGCTTAATTTAGATAATATAGTAGATTGTTTAAAAAAATTAAATGTTTTTTTTAATAATACAAATAAACCTTTTATTGATATTAAAAATGAAATTACAAAAATCTTTAGCAGCAATCAAATAATTCTATCAATTTTTCAATACATAAAAATTGATAGTAACAAAAGTTTTTATTTTAATGAATTTTTACAATTTATTGCAAATAATATAACAAATATTATAAATTCTTTATTACAAAAAAAAGAAAAAATACCAACTATAGATATTTCAAAGATTTTAAAAATAGTTAAGGAGTTAAATTTGCAAGATATAACAATTGATTTAGGTAATGAAAATGGTTTAAATCAAAATGATAAGGATAAATTAAAACAATTAATTAAAGATGATATTAAGAAAATAATTAACGATTTTTTCAATAAATATCAAAAGAAAAAAGACTATAAGCTTAAGTTGAAACCTATATTATTTGAAGTTGATAATCAGAATGGATCTAATACTATAAATAATTTAAAATGTATTAATTTTGGTGTTACAAAAGTAATTTATTATAATAGCAACTCTTTATTATTTAAATCTAATAATTTCTTACCTATTATAGATTATATTCATCAAACACATTGCTTAGGGTGAAGATGTAGTCATAATCTTAGATCATTAGTTGATGTTATAATAACTTCAGTTAGAAATTTATTAGCTGATAATTTTGGAAATTTTAACAATTTATTTTCATTAATAGCTAATACTTTATTCGAATTATTAACCTCATTAATATTCAAATTAATTAATATTTTTGATGTTAATAAAACTATTTTCCCAAATACTGTCTTGTCTAAACTTTTTAATTCATTTTTTTATAAATCTTTTAATAATAATGCAATTCACACAATACTACAATATCTTAATGATAATTTACCAGATATTTTATTTACCTTTCTTGGCAAGGTTGAAAAACATGGAATACAATTTGGCAAGTGTGGCGATTTATGATCTGGGGTTAAAATAAGTAGTAATCAAAATATTGTTAATTATAATAACCCAACTAAAATAGTTTTATATTCTAAAAATAATATTGGTAACCATCTCTTCAATAAATCATATGATGGATATGATTTAAACACAATTCAATGTATAGTTGAGTTGAGAAATTATAAAGACTTATATAATTATATTAATAATGATAAGATCAATAGGTTAATGCTAGATAACTCAATTAAAAATAATTTAAATCAAAATATTAAAAATCATTCTTTATCATCAAAACAAATATATGAACAATTGATAGTTTATCTTAATAAAGGGATTATCCCTAAAGTTGAAAATAAAGAGTTAAATTCATTTAAAAAATTTAAAAGCAATGGTTGAATAATTCCTAAAATAAACCAAATACAAAATTGGGATTTATTATGTGAATATGTATTGCCTAATTATTTTAGTCATGATTTATCTGTTCAAGATAATTATCAAAATACATTAAAATTCTTTTCTAATTTTTCTTTTCTAAAAAATAAAGTAAATAATATAAAAAATGTTGTTTTTGATAACGAATATCTAGAATTAATAAGGAATAATTAACTTATGCCAAATAAAACAAAAAAACACAAAATTAAATATTGAATTATTGGAATTATTACTTGTTTATTTTTTGGCTTAATTGTTACAACAACTGTTTTTCTTACAATAAATCAAAAGAAAACACAAACTAGTAATGATTTGGAAAAACCACTTCCTCAAACCATTTTAGATCACGATGAAGTTTTAAAAAATTTTGCTACTGGTGGAAAATGAGAGAAAAAAACTTATCTAGATTCTTCTGATTTATCACAATATAAATCCATAACATCTGATGCCTTTGATGGCGATAATATTCCTCTATTAGATTATGTTGAGTTACCTGACACACTTATGCTGGCTTGATTTGATTTTTTATATGAAGGAATTACATGAAAAAATGTTAATGACATAAGATGTAAAAACACATGTGGAATAGGTTTTTTTGAACTAAATAATATTCTTTTTTATAAGTCAGATGATTTACTTAAAACTGCTTATGCAATATCAATCGCTAATAGAAAGATTAAAAATGATATAATTTTTCCTTATTATTACTTTAGTTCTAAAAGTTCATATAATGATAACTATACACAATTAAATATTAATTATTCAATTAATTTTCCAGATTTTAATAAAGAGGAAGTAAAATACATTTTCCGCAATGTTAAAAAGATAGGTTTTTATCCAAATAACCATGATAATGGTAAATATTGTTATTCTATTTCATATTTTGGTCTCTTTAATTGTAACAAGTTACAAGATAACATTGAACTTTATAATGATTCCTTTATTACTTTTTTAATAGGTTTAACTAATACTAATATTCAAAGTTTTGATTATTATGATTGTTCTTATACATTATTGAAAAATATCCCAGATACGATAATACCAGATTCAGGATCTATAAATGTTTATAAACATTTGTTTATTTCAAATTTCACAAGTAAAAATCTTAATAAATTTTCTTATCATCAAGTAGAATGTAATCTTAATAAAAATTTTCAAAATAATTGTGGTTTATATTTTATAAGAACAAATAATAATTTGTTTGCTACACAACAAACAAATTTTGATTTTTCTTTAAATTTTACAAACCAAGAAAATTATGTCTTTTTTTGAGACTATTTGTTTTGAGACCATTTGTATAATTACAATATTTCAAATTCTAATAATGATATTAAGTCAAATTCTTTTCTAAATAATATTGATCATAAAACTTTTGATAAAGTAAATATAAATATATCATCTAAAGATATTAATAAAACACATTTTTCTTTTGAAAATCCATACTGGGAAGAAGATTATATTGAAAAAAATTTTTTTACATTTATTATCCCACCAAAAGATTACATTGAAGATTTTTACCAATATTTGTACTTTATTCAACAATATTTTGAATATTTAAACTTTATTGAACCATTTGATTATTTTTATTATCACTTGCAAATTATCAGTAATATGCAGACTATTAATGAACAACAGTTAGTTACTAATTTTTTAGAAACTCATATAAAAGATGATGGTTTTTCATTTACAACTAATTTAGATAAAGAAATATTTAAGGAACAATTAACACCTGAACATTATAACAATATTAAAATATCTTGAAATAACATGCATTATTTAATTTAGTAGATAAGGCTATTTAAAAAAGTTCAAAATAAATTTTATAATGATAAAGAAAAATATTTAATACCTAAGTATGTAGTAATGCTACTATTATGTAAAAGTAAATTTATCCTACAAAAAAATGTAATTTCTTATACAAAAATTAATAAGCATGTAGCTCTAATTGAGTTTCTCAAAAATTGCTACACTTCCAAACTACATCAATGATAAAGACGATTAGGGATGGTTGTACAATTGCTTCTGCTACTATGTCAGGTGCAGGCAGGTAAATTTTAGATTACTAGTACCATCAAATGAAGGCAGTAATAAATATTTAGCATAACATTAGGAGTATGACCATGCAATATTAGTCCAATAATTACAATGGGCACAGGTTGGTCATATCAAAGTGCTATTAATTATCCTAAAGATAGTATTATTGGTAAAATGCTATCACCTAATGCTAGTTCATGATTAAAAGAATGTAAATACTTTTAATTCATCTATAATAACTACTCGTAGTTTAATGATAGCTAGATACTATTATTCCGCTTATTCTTGACATTTAATAATATTTTTCTTAAGCAAAAATAAGAAAAATAAAATTTTATTTTTGTATTTTAAATATTGTTATTAAAGTAATCAATGATTTTATTATGCTTAAAATATCAAAAATAACAAAAATATTTAAATTATTAAATATTCATAGTATAATACATATGCTTTAAGTTGATTTGATACACCAAAAAGAGTTGTCAATATAGCTTAAAAAGCAATTTTAGAAAGGTTTAGAAATAAATTTATGAGTCAAGAACTTAGAATTAAATTAGTTTCATATGATCACCAATTATTGGATCAATCTGTGAAAAAAATAGTTGAAATCTCAAAATCTACCAATGCTAAAATTCGTGGTCCTATTCCTTTACCAACAAAAAAGGAAATTTTCACTATATTAAGATCACCACATGTGAATAAATCAAGTCGTGAACAATTTGAACGTCGTACACATAAGCGTTTAATCATATTAGATAATGCTCAGGCTCAAACAATTGATAGTTTAAAACGTTTGGTTATTCCTACTGGTGTAGAGATATTTATTAAGTTATAAGGTTTTTTTAGGAGGTTTTAATTATGAAGGCTATATTAGGTACAAAAATAGGAATGATAAGTATATTTGATGAACAAGGTAAAATGCACGCTGCAACAGTTGTCTATGTTGAACCTAATAAAGTTTTAGCTGTTAAAACCAAAGATAAAAATGGTTATGATTCATTAAAATTAGGATATGAAACAATTGCTGAAAAAAAATTAAATTCACCAACAAAAGGTCAATTTAAGAAGATTAATCAAGAACCTAAGAAATATGTAAATGAGTTTAGAAATTTTACTGGTTATAATGTAGGAGATGAAATAAAAGTAGATATTTTTACTAAAGGTGAATTTGTTGATATTCAAGGAACTAGTAAAGGTCATGGTTTTACTGGTTCAATTAAAAGACATAATTTTGCTATTGGTCCTTTAGGTCATGGAGCAGGATATCCTCATCGTTATGTTGGTTCTATTTCTGGTGGTCGTGGTGGTAGCCAAGCACAAAGAGTTTTTAAAGGAACTGAACTTCCAGGACATTATGGACATGAAAATGTAACTATATCTAATTTATTAATTCTAGATGTTAATACTAAAGACAACCTTTTAATTATTAAAGGAGCTATTCCAGGGAATAAGCGTGGTTTAGTTTATATTAGATCTTCTAAGAAAAAACCAAATGATAAGAAAGAAATTAATTTATTTTCTTTATCAAGTAAAACTAAAAATAATGAACCTGAAATAAAACAAGAAACTCCTACTAATAATCAACAAACTGTAAATGAAGGAGGTAGTCAATAATGTCAACATCTATTAAATTATTAGATATTAATGGTAATGTAAAAGGAAATATCAATTTTGATGAATCACTTTTGGTTAAAACTCCACATAAGCAAGCAATGTTTGATTGTGTTATTGCTGAAAATGCTTCTATTCGTCAGGGGACACACTCGACCTTAACTAAGGGAGAAGTTCGTGGTGGTGGTAAAAAACCATGAAGACAAAAACATACTGGTAAAGCTAGAGCAGGTTCCACTCGTAACCCACATTGAGTTGGTGGTGGTGTTGCTTTTGGTCCTAAACCAAATCGTAATTATTTAAAAAAAGTTAATTCAAAGGTTTTTAAACTAGCTTTCAAATCAGCTTTATCATTAAAGCTTAAGGATCAAAATATTTTTGGTTTAGATGATGGTGTAGCACTAAAAAAACCTTCTACCAAGACAATTATTACTTTTTTAAAAAATGCTGACCTAGTTAACAAAAAAGTTTTATTTATAACTAATGAAGAAGACAATATTAAATTATCAACTAATAATATTCAAAAAGTTAATACTAAGAAATGAAATAAGGTTTCTATTAAGGACTTACTACACACAAACATTGTAGTTATTCAAGAAGGAACAATTAGCAAGATGAAAGAGGTGTTTGCATAATGGAATTATCGAATGTAATTATCAAACCATATCATACTGAAAAAAGTTACTTTTTAAGAAAGTTTCAAGAAAATTCTTGTTTAGCTTTCTTGGTTAATCGTCATGCAACTAAATTAGATGTTAAAAAAGCATTTAAGTTAATTTATGATGTTGAGCCTGTAAAAATAAATATTTTAAATAGGAAATCACAACAATTTAGACAAGGTACATTAAAACCTGGTAGAACTCCTGCTTTACGAATTGCTTACATTTTCTTACCAAAAGGTGTTCAAATCGCTATTACTAAAGATGAGATTGAAGAAGCAGCTAAAAACAATAAAGAAGCTGATTCATCTAAAACAAAGAAGCAAAGTGTTGTTTTAGAACAAAAGAAAGAAAATAACGATAATCCAAAAATAGAAAGAAAAAAAGTTTCTAAAAAAGAAAATGTTTCTAATGACCATAACATAAAAGTGGCAAAGAAGTCTATTAGAAAGCAAGCAAAAGGAAAATAGTTAGGAGGTAATTGATGGCAGTTAGAAGAATCAAAAATAGAAGTAGTGGTAAAAGGCAAACAGTAATGATTGACTATAAAAGTGTATTGACTACTTCAAAACCAGAAAAAACTTTATTAACTAATCTAAAGAAAACCTCTGGAAGAAACAATCAAGGAAAAATCACTGTAAGACATCATGGTGGTGGAGCAAAAAGAAAATATCGTATCATTGATTTCAAAAGGGATAAAGATGGAAAAGTTGGAGTTATTAAATCAATAGAATATGATCCAAATAGAACTTGTTTTATTTCATTAGTCAATTATGAAGATGGTGAAAAACGTTATATTATCAGTCCTAAAGGAATTAAAGTTGGAGATAAGATTATTTCTGGTAAAGAAAAAGTTGATATAAAGTTAGGTAATTGTTTACCATTAGAATTTATTCCTGAAGGTACAATGGTACATAATGTAGAATTAACTCCTGGTTTTGGTGGGCAATTAGCTCGTAGTGCCGGTACTAGCATCCAAATTTTAGGTTTTGATGAAACTAATAAATATGTAATTTGTAAAATGGTTTCAAGTGAAGTACGAAAAATTAGAAAAGAATGCCGTGCTACTATTGGCGAAGTTTCTAATGAAGATCATAATTTAGTGAATATCGGTAAAGCAGGAAGGAATCGTCATCGTGGAATTAGACCAACTGTTAGAGGGTCTGCAATGAACCCAAATGATCACCCACATGGTGGTGGTGAAGGTCGTCAACCTATTGGTATGGATGCACCTAGAACACCTTGAGGAAAAAGGCATATGGGGGTTAAAACAAGAAAACAAAAACAACCATCTAGCAATTTAATTATTAGAAGGAGGGTAAAATAGCTATATATGTCTAGAAGTTCAAAAAAAGGTCCTTTTGTTGATACACATTTAATGAAAAAAGTACAAGCAATGAATAGTACTGATAAAAAGAAACCAATTAAAGTATGATCAAGGCGTAGTACCATTTTTCCAGAATTTGTAGGTTTAACATTTGATGTTCATAATGGGAAGAATTTTATTAAAGTGTATATAACTGAAGATATGGTTGGAAGAAAATTAGGTGAATTTGCACCAACACGTGTTTTTAAACAACATACAGAAGCAAAACGTGAACAATAATTATTATTTGAAAATAAAGGAGAAAAAATTATGGTTTGTAAAGTTATTCAAAGAAATGTAAGAGTATCACCAAGAAAAGCAAAATTAGTTTGTGACTTAATAAGAAATAAGCCAATTAAACAAGCATTAGTTATTTTGCAACATAACTCAAAGAAATCATCAAAAATAATTAAAAAATTATTAGAGAGTGCCATTGCAAATGCAACTAATAATCATGCAATGAATGCTGAAAAGTTATATGTTTATAATATCTTTGCTAATCAAGGTCCAACTTGAAAAAGAACAATGCCAAGAGCACGAGGTTCAGCAGATATGATCTTTAAAAGAACAACCCACATTGAAATTCATTTAAGTGATGATCCAAATGAAAGATATTTATACCTACAAAATTTAAAATCTCGTTCATCAAATAAAACAGATAAAAAAATTAAAAAGGTTATTACTAAAGAAGTTAAAAAAGAAAAACCAAAAATGGTAAATGGTATTAGTACTGATCAAAAGCATACCGTTGTGACTATGCATGAATTAGATAATTATGATTATGATAAGCGTTTAAAAGATTGAAGAAAGAAAGCTGGTTACAATGAAAATCCACATACATGTTTTAAATGTAAAGAAGATGCTTGTTACACTTCAATTTTATTAGAAAACAAAAAACACATTTGTTATACTTGTTGAATTAAAAAACCAGATGGTGTTGAAACAACCCACATGAAAGAAGTAAAAAAAGCCCCTGTTAAAAAAGTTAAAAAAGAAAAACCAAAAATGGTAAATGGTATTAGTACTGATCAAAAACATATTGTAGTAACAACAGCTGAATTTGATGAATACAACTATCAAAAACGTCTAAAAGATTGAAGA
>JAEIGA010001942.1_pt1 | contig 32950 bp, 52 predicted proteins | sample 9270691 | NCBI WGS metagenome assembly JAEIGA01 (sample SAMN17057246, study PRJNA624740) | gut metagenome | biome: biome; isolation source: fecal sample | host: Bos grunniens | place: China: Xizang | collected 2019 | reverse complement strand
GGTTCGACCTTAACCGACTTGATTTTAGAAAACGACAAAGCCACGTTTGAGGTCACACAGCCAGCTACTGTTATATACATTACAGTAACAGGGTTGACGGAAGGAGAAACAGTAACCTTTGAAGAAACACAGCTTGTTAGCGGTGAGCCTGTGGAAGAACCCGAATACGCGCCATACGAAACAAGGACGTGGGCGACGTATGGAACGACCTATGCTGCAAGCTCCGGTACGGCTGAGTTTGCAAACAATGCGAGAAACGCCGATACCGTGGGTGTTAACAATTTAACTCTTAGAGGGGTGCTTACAGAAAGCGAATACGCAGATATACCGGCATTAGAAAAAGACAGCAATACGATTTTCTTTGTTGAGGTGTAATTATGATAAAAGCATTTAACAAAGATAGTGACCGCATAATCGCTTTTAAAGGCGATAGAGAGCCGGTAAAGGTTTATCAAGGCGCTAATTTGGTTGAGAATGTTTCATATACTAAGAAAACATTGACTAACGGTGAAAATGGTAATATTTACGATACACCATATAACAAGTCACTTATGGACTTTTATATAAAAGGATTAACCAGTCCCAATTATAAAGACAGAGAGATGCCAATTCCATACGGAGACGGATTTACAACCAGCGTAGGCGCATTGTGGAGTATAACTCCGCTTCTCTCAATAGGTCTTAACGTACCAGAGGGGACTGCGTGTGGCGTAGAGATATCACCTACAAACGTGAGCGACGCTAACGTGAATATTGCAGTAGGCTACACCCCCGAAGATTTTCAAAACGATACGAATTTACAGTATGCTTGGACGGACTTTAATACCCAGGCGAGCGCAAATATTGTGTATGTTGATAAACCCTTTTACATAGGCGTAAAAAATGGCTATTTTGACGTGTGCAATGTCAAGATATATTGTTATGACTATGAAAGCGCAGGGGACGAAGGTATTGTTGTCGGTGTACAGGACTATAACATTTTAGACTTGTCAGTTGCTACGGTTTCACAACGTGCAGACGAAGTAGAGTTTACAATTGACAAAGATAAGGGAGAACTGACGGTTAATGGTACCAATGTAACGACGAGTACTAATGCTGAGTTCGCTTTTACAACGCGAAACACTCGTTCAAAACTGACAAAGGGCGAGTATAGATTCTCTTTGAGAGTTGATGGCGGAACTTACAACAATTTAATAACAAGTCCTTTGACAATATACTACACAGACGGTACATATTTTGATAGTAACGTAAATGTCAACAATACTATACGTGTAAATATTACTAAAGAAATTAACTATATGGTTTGGAAGGTGCGTGTTAGACCTGGAGGAAGTGCGAACAATGCAATCTTCAGACCTATGGTAGTTCCCTTAGAATTGTATTCTGCGGATGCAGGGTATGTGCCTTGCAAGCCTCCCGAATACATTGAAATACCTAGTGAGGTAACAGTCAACGGGGAAACGGTTAAATTACGGCTTGGTTATGATATTGTGTCGGGGGTGCCATACGACGCCCTTCGAATAAATGGTGTCGAAAAAAAGGTATTGTACTATTCGATAGGCGATTTTGACACTTCAAAACCGCCTGACGAACAAGTGTTCGACTTAAAGGAATACGATTTAACGTCAACTGATTTAGGTCGGCAGCTGTTAACGTTAAGCCAAAAAATGATACACGGAAAACACCGTATTGTTGCAAGCTCAAATAACAACGTGCCGATATTTACCGATTTAACATACGCTATATGGGGAGGAACAAATGAAATTTAATTATTCACTTGATACAAATACGCTCGTTAAGAGCGACAAAAGGGAAGCTATTACACTTCCCGAAAACGAGCTTATTATATCTTTTTCATCTGACGTTTACGTTATAAGCAATCTTATTGTAACGGCAAGGAACGGAAAGAGGGAAATTCAGCGCAAGCTTAACAAGGATTTTTCAATGGATATTTCTTCACTTTTAAAGGAAGGGGAAATTGATATTGAGGTGTCGCACCTTTGCGGAGGTAACGTCGTCAAAGGATGGCGCTGCGAAAAAATAATAGTTAAGCGAATCAAACACCATTTCGAAGCAGTTCCGGAGATAGAAAATCTTAAATTGGAAATCAATACCGTAAAGAAAGGATTGGCTGAACTTTACAGCCTGGTAAAATAAAATGAAAAAATTATCTTGTATTGTCGTAGCTATATGTGCTATGCTTATGTTAACACTCACCGCTTACGCAACTGGTGATATACCAACCGAAACGGACAATGATATAGTGAATAACGTAACAGACACAATGTCTTCCATTTATGCTGTCGCTGGCGCTGGTGGTATAGTGGTCGCTGTGATAGCCATTATATGTACAGTCGTAAAAAAACTTGGCACTATGTCGAATGTTATTACATCTATGTCAAACGTGTTTAAATCAATTTTCAATAAAGATGGCAAAATCGAAAATATTCCGACTGCGCTTTCTTCTGTAAAAAGTGACGTGCTTAAAATAGGTAATGATGTTTCAAAAGAACTTAAAGACCTGGCTTTAAAAATAGAGGAAACCCAAAAGAAAAACGATAAGCTCAATGAATTGGTATGCCTTGCTGTATATTATCTTCCTATCGACGATCACGCGCGAAAGGTGTTATCTACGAGGGCAAGCGATATAGTCAAACTCACAGGAGATATCGCAGAAGATATTAAGGTCATTGACAAAGAGATAAAGGAGAGCAGGGAAGCAGAAATCAAAATCGCTACACCTATACTTGACAAAATCATTGAAGATATTGAATGATAGGCGGTGATTTTATGAAATACATTCGCGGCGCTTTAGTTGCTTGCAGCATTATATTTACTTATGTGCTGCCAATTATCCTTTTTGGTTACGTGATACCATACACGCACGGAACGCTTTCGGCTGGTCTTACAGGTGCTGGTTATGTGATGCTCGCAATAGTCGCAATAATTATATTTTCAAAAATAAAGAAAAAGGTGCATACTCTCCCTAAAACTATATTTAAGGGAATATTGCTTGCATTATTTTCAATATCGACTTGGGTATTGCTGGGAATCGGTATTGATTTTGTCAGAATGTTCGTTGCTACCCTTTTGAATTATTGGTGGAAAGCGTTCATCTTTATAATTATAGGTCAGTTTTTTACGCTCTTAGATCATATCCTATTTGCAAAGACTCAAAATGAGGTGGCAAAATGAACGATTTTGAAATTTTAGATGCAATGCACGAGGATAAACCTAGATTTAAATTTTCTTTTAAGCTCGGTAACGTAGTCACAGGCTTTATCTTGATTGTAGTCCTCGCTGTAATGACTACCGATATTAAGCTCAATGCAGCAGTTGAGATAGTAGAGCTTGGACTTTCATTCTTTATAATCGTTCTTGCTTCAAACCTTTGTTATTTGACTTGTTATTCTAGCGGAATAAGCAAAGCTAAATTGAGCGATATATATAAAGAAGCTATAAGAGGATATAACGAGGTAAAAAAAGAGTTATACAAGCTGAATTGGCGCGAAATATTGTGCGCGTTTTGTGACAACTACGTCGAAAAAGAGCTTGAAAAAACAAGGCGCTGTATAGTCAATCGTGTTGGAATCAAATACGAATCCTATATTAAAGACTATATAGGAAAAGGAAGACGAGATTTAAAACAGTTGAATCTTACCGGTCCTCAGTTAAAAGCAATTTTAAAAGCAAATAACACAAAACCGATAAAGCTCACTCCAGAAATGCTTTACAAAATCGGCAGAGCGGATTTCAAGCGTGAACCGCTCGGCGCTTCCCCGGAGCGAAAAAGACACAGAAAGCAAATAGGCAAGGTCGCCAAAACAACCTTGACCTCATTGTTAACAGCTATGATAGCGCTTGACTTTGTTATATCTCCTTCCTGGGAGATGCTTTGTCTCTGCCTCGTAAAGTTGCTTCCTGTCGTATGCAATTGTTTTGTTGGCTACAAAGACGGCGTGGAAAACGTCGAAATAGACACGGTCAACTATATGAACGATCAGGCAGATTTAATGTCGCAAGCACTTAAATTTTCGCAAAAACAATCCACTTAAAAGACACCAAAACCCCGAAAGTCCTGTGGTTGTTGATAAAAAAATTGACTTTTAATCAAGTGGTCGAGGGTTCGAATCCCTCCAAGAGCACCAATACGCAAAAGTCCCGTGGTTATTGAAACCGCGGGACTTTTTTGCTTTTTAAATTATGTAGTTTTTGAACACTTTAAAAAAATAAAAGTCACAGATAATCACAGATAATCACAGAAAAATGTGACACCAAAATAGACACTTGGAGAGTTCTCATTTCTTGATTATATTTCACCAAAAAGTTGTGCTCGTAATTCGTTTACGTTATCGTGCACATAAATGTTTGACGTTACTTTGATATCAGAATGGCCAAGGAAACGCTGTACGGCGTATATATCGTGGCATTGTTCATAAAGTAGTGTTCCGCATGTGTGCCTTAATTCGTGCGGATTTAACCGCTTTACGCCTGTATCAGAAAAGAACACATCATACCTTTTTGCTCTGAATGTTGGAGGTGTTACGTTTTTATGGTGCGGAGACACTATAATATAGCCGCTTTTGCGCGATTTCTTAAGCTCTTCCATAAGGTCACTTGGAACAGGTATAGTGCGTATACTTTGTTGGCTTTTAGGCGCAGCTATAACCGCCATTCCGTTCAAGTCTGTACAGGCGCGCTGTATGCATACTGTTGAATTTGTAAAATCAAAATCTTCCCACATTAGTCCGCAAAGCTCGCTTATACGTAGTCCTAGCTGTAACAAAATGCGAATATATATTCCGTAACGGTGATTTTCGCACGCCTTTAATACTTTTTCGTATTCCTCCCGAGTATATACAACCTTTTCTTTAGGCTTTTTTACGGTTTTGAATTTAATGCATCCGCAGGGATTATACGTTAATAGCTGATTAGCTATAGCCGTGTCGTATATTTGACGCAAACATATTAACATTTTATTTAACATGGATTTTGACCAATTCTTGTTAAGATTGAAAAACGTTTGAATCATGCTATTGGATATATCACACATACGCAAACCTTTAAAGTATGGTACAAGGTGATTTTCTACTATGCTTCTGTACGTGTATTCAAACGTATTTTCTTTGACCTGAGGATATTTATAGTCCCATAGCCAAGTATTCGCCCATTCCTCAAATAAAACGCTGCTATTTGCCTCATTCTTCTTGTATTTTTCCGCTTTTTCTTGTGCGGCACGGTAACTCTTTTTAGAGCGGAATCGTTTGATAATTGGCTTACCGTCAAGTCCGCGACCAACAGTAACTGACACGGAGTAGAATCCGCTTTTGTCGGGAGTTTTATTCTTTGGTCTTGGCATTTTCTGTATTCCTACTCACAAGCAATTTGTATAGTTCTATAATTTCTTCCCTATGCCTAATATCTTTGCGTAAATCTTCAATTAAATCAAGAGCAGAATTAAGCTCGCTCTTCGTCCTTAATAATTCATTCTGGAGAGCCGAAACGTCATCATAACCAATAACAGCCTTACTGTTTTTGAATATTTCAAAAATTTCATCAAGCGAGCCGTCAAGTGCTTTTATGATATCACAAATATTATCAATCCTGGGCGCTGGTGTTTCTCCAGAAAAAATTCGTGATACTGTTTTTTCAGGAATGTTTGCAATTATTGAAATTTGCGCGCAAGAAATTCCGCGCGATTTTTTAAGTTCTTTTAAATTTTCAAGCCACATAAAACCTCTCTTATGCTCGTTTCTGGGAAAAGCCGCCATATTTGGCGTATATTTACCTCAAAAACGAATATTTTAAATCTTAAATTTGGGTCAATTTTGACACATTTGGGTGTTGATTTTTAGCATTTTGTGATTTAAAATTTAATCACAGTACAACGAACCTACGGTAGCTGTGCAAATTTTAAAGGAGTAAACAAAATGACAACAAATGAGAAATACTTAATTGAAATGATACGTAACAGTAATAACCCGACGCTTGCGCTTGTAACAGCTATCAAAATAATTACAGACTTTTTAGAGCAGCCTCAATCATTCCAAGAACAAGCGACTGTTTGTCCACAGGTACACGTCTGAATAATTCAAGCAAAGCCTTTTCTGCTTGCGAAAGCGCGCTTTCAAGTATATACTGCCTTTGCTGTTCAACAGGCACCTTTCTAATTAAATCAATCATAATCTTTTCGCCCTCGGTGAGTTTAATCTCATCGGGGTTTTTTTCTATTTTTGCTGTTTGCTCGATTCCTTTTAAATAATCAATAGATACACCGAAATAGTCGGCTATTTTCTTTAGTAATCTATCTTGCGGAACTCTTTCACGGTTACATTTCCAAGCTGTAATAGCAGCTGAAGATATCCCAATTTCTTTTGCTACGCCGTTTGGCGATTTTTCAACTTTGTTACATAAATCTAAAAAAGTACTCCAAAAGTTCATTTCTTTTTGTTCTTTGCCTAATAAATAGTCGATACTAACGAAAAAAATATTGGATAAAATATCCAATGTATCAATGTCGGGCTCGGAATATCCAAGTTCCCACATGCGCACGGAGCTCTCGGACTTATTTACTTTTTCACTTAGTTGCTTTTGCGTAAGATTGCATTTTATACGCAACTCCCTAATCCTGTTCCCTATATTCGAATAGCGCTTTGTTCTGTTGCCCATAGTACCTCCAAACTCAAAAAAATGCGTTTTTATTTCATTATAGCAAAAAAATTGCGGTTTTCAACAGAAAAATTGCAAAAAACGCTTGACAGCAACAAAAATGCGGTGTATAATGTATTTACCGCAACAAAATTGCTATGAAAGGAGCGTCAAAATGAAAAGGAAAAAGTCAAACAAGTTAAAAGAGTATCGTCTTGTAAATGGATTGACCCAGGAAGCAATGGCTAAAAAGCTGGGCTACACCCTGTCTATGTATGAAAAAGTAGAGCAGGGTAGAGCTGGTACATCAGCACGATTCATGCAGAAATTTAAAAAGAGTTTCCCGAAGGCTTGCATAGACGATATTTTTTTTACAAAATAACCGCAACAAAATTGCTCATAAAGTTAACGATTTTTAAAAATTCCAAAAAAAGAAAAAGCCCCACACGAAAGTAGGGCAGAGCGTAAACGGATACGAAATCACAATGAGCCGTTTACTCCTTAAGTATATCACAATTAAAATTCAAAATCAATACTCAATTAAGAAAAGGAAAACACAAATGAATTACACGCTTGAAGAACTTAAAAAAATTATGGAAACAAACGACGGTTCTCTTTACCTTAGAGGTACAAACATTACAAGTCTTCCCGAGGGATTGACTGTTGGTGGTTCTCTTGACCTTGAAGGTACAAACATTACAAGTCTTCCCGAGGGATTGACTGTTGGTGGTTCTCTTTACCTTAGAGGTACAAACATTACAAATAAAAATCATTTTGAAGTTTTAAGAGATGGAGACTACAAAGAAGGTAAATATGTCTATTGCGACGGAATATTAACCCACATCAAACGCGTTAGAAAAATTGGAAAATATACATATTTTTACGGAAAAATCAAAAATAAAAACGTAGTGTACGACGGTAAACACTACGCACATTGTATAAATTTCAGCGAGGGCGTGATTGATCTTGAATTTAAGAGGATGAAAAATCGCGGCGCAGAGCAATACAAAAATTTAACCCTTGAAAGCGTTCTTAAAAAACAGGATGCAATCGTGATGTATCGAATTATCACAGGAGCTTGCAAGGCTGGCACAGCTCATTTTATTGAAAGCTTAAAAGAAACAAAAGAAGAATACACGGTAAAAGAAATCATTGATTTAACCAAGGGACAGTACGGCTGTTCAATATTTTCTAAATTTTTTGAAAGATAGTCCGAACTATCAAACGAGGAGAGGTAACATGGCATACTATAAGACTTGTGATATCTGCGGAGCTTCGCTTGATCCGGGAGAAAAATGCACGTGCGAGGAAGAAGCAAGGGAAGAGGCTCTCAATAAAGAAATTCAAAAAAGAACTAGCGCTTTTATTTATTTAAACACTTGCGGAAGGAGTCAGAAGACTGTTAGAAAAAAGTCTTGAAGAGCGTCAACAGGAATTAAGGAGGTTGTGCGAGCAACACCCTATTGAGATACCTGTTATAGAAGCAGCAAAATATCTTGGTATTAGTCCCGAGGGGTTGCGCTATGCGATCATACAAGGTACGTGCGGTTTCAGCGCCATCGCTTGGAGAAAACCGAGCGCAAAAAACTACGCCTATTACATACCAACACTAACATTCTATAACGCATTTAAGGGGTAACTATGGAAATATTAGGAATAGCAATAATAGCACTTTGTTGTGTGGAAATATGGCAAACGTGGAGAGCGGAAGCTACAAAAAATCAGGTGCGCGAGTTAAAGCGCGAAATTGAAGAAATAAGAGGTGCTAACAATGGCAACGATAACTAAATATAAAGACGAGCTGGACGTAGCTCCAGATTTCAAATTGAGGCATAGGTGCGCCTGTTGTCACGAGTTCATTTACGAAGACGAAGCGTTTTTTGAATTTGATGCGTTCTTTATGCACGAAGAATGTATCAAATGCAATTTCACCGAGTTAACGCTTGCTGAATTGTTCGGCACTAAACACGACCCGGAGGAAGATTACTAATGAAGACGATTACTAAGCTTATCAAGGAACAGGACCGCATAATTGAAAGAATTAAAGCGGTGGATAAGATGTTAAAAGCAATATCAAAAAAGGGAGAAAGCGGCTGCTCACTTGGCGCGTTGTGCAAGCTGGAAACCATGTACACGGAATATCGGGAGCATTTAGACCGCGAGGCTGAATATTTAGGAGAAATGATAAAGAGAGAGGATGAAATAAAAAATGTTGAAATTATACGAATATGATGAGCGAATCGAAAAAGCATTGAGCGAGGGCATAAACGAGGAAACAGGAGAACTTGTAAACTTTGAATTGCTGGAGCAGCTTGCCTGTGAAAAGGACGAAAAGATAAAGCACGTGGCGCTTGCAATACTCAATATGGAGGCAGAGGCTAAGGCTTATTACGATCTCGTGGATAAGTACACTAAAAAGCATAAGACTGTTACGAACAAGATCAAGTCACTTAAACAGTATTTAACTACGTATGCAGACAAGGAAAAATATACATTTCCTGAATGCAACATAACATTCATTGAAAGTTACGAAACGGTGATCACGGACAAGGAAGCATTTGAAAAATATGCGATTATAAGGCATAAGGAACTTTACGAAAAAGTTATTAAGCCTAATAAAAGTGCAATCAAAGAAGCTATCAGAAATGGTATTAAAGTCAAGGGCGTGAAGGTTGTAAAAAAATCTAACATTCAAATCAAATAAGGAGTATTTATTATGTGCGCAAATCTTGAAATATACAACAAAGCTAGGATTGTTCCCGAGGAAGCTAAAAAGCCAATAGCCGCAGGTAGATTAAAAGGATATACGGATATTAACCCTATGTGGAGAATTAAAAAGCTGACAGAGTTATTCGGCGTGTGCGGAATAGGGTGGTATACTGAAATCGTCAGAACTTGGATTGATAAGGGCGAAAAAGAAGCGGCGGCAAATGTTGAAATAAAGCTTTACATAAAGGTTGACGGAGAGTGGAGCAAGGGCATTCCCGGAATAGGTGCAAGTAAATTCATTAACCAGGAGAGTAAGGGAACTTATGACAACGACGAATGTTATAAGTGCGCCTATACAGATGCGCTCTCCGTAGCATGTAAGCAGTTGGGAATTGGCGCTGATGTTTATTTTGCGACGGATACAGATAAGTATAGCCAATTTACAAATGATAATTCAGGCGGAAACAAAGCGGACGAGGGAAAACCCACAGGAGATAACAAAACGGCAAAAAACGGTCTTAATTCGGCTCCAATGACACTTGAAGAAGCTCTCAATCACGTGGTAGAAGTGACGAGCTGCAAAGGACATACTCTTAGGGAGATATATGCAGACGCAGAAGGGCGAAAATTTATAAACGAGATATACGAAAAAGGCAGCTCAAGGACGAGAGCTGCTATAGAGAAAGCGCAAGAAGAAATATCGCGTAAAAAGGCGAAAGGTAATAAAGAGCAGTGAGGGCGACAATTAAGGATTTAACGTTAAGTCGTGGCGGAGGGCAAATTCTCACCCTGTCACTTGACAAGGGAGAAGATTTTTCTTCTCAGTTTGACGAACTTATAGACAAGGAACTTGACGTAACCATCAAGAGATATTACGACAAGCGCAGTCTTAAAGCTAACCGCTATTGCTGGGCGCTTATAAATGAATTAGCAACTGTATTACGGACAAGCTCCTATGAGGTGTATTGGGAAATGCTCATCCGATACGGTCAAAGTGATATCATTGAACTACTTGACGGAATAGATGTATCAAGATATTTCAAGCATTACAAGGAGCTTGAACGCAGCGGAAACAAGATAACGTACATAGTGGCGGTAGGTAGCAGCGAATATAACTCTTCTGAAATGAGCCGTTTCATTGACGGTATAGTGTCGGAGTGTAAAGAGGTTAATATTGCAACAGAAACGCCCGATGAAATTGCTAAAATGGTGAGCTTATGGAAAGGACAATAATACCCTACGAATATGAGGAACAAATAACTGTCATAGAATATTGCCAATTAAACGGAATACTTGTAAATCATACGGCAAACGAGGGAAAAAGAAGCTATTCTGAAGGTCACAAATTAAAGGAAATGGGACTTTCAAAAGGCTTCCCGGATATCTCGGTATTAGAGCCGAGAGGAAGATTTCACGGCTTTTACATCGAAATGAAACGTAAAGGAAATAAGCCTTCCTCGGAACAAATTCAATGGCTGAAAAGTCTTAAATCAAGAGGTTATGCAACGGCTATATGCTATTCGGCTGACGAGGCAATAGAAAAAATTCAAAAATATATGAAAATGAAAGGGGGCAAAAGTGGTGAGTAAAGATCCTGCATTTCTTTTCTATTCGAGTGACTTTCTTGTGGGTGTAAGTGATCTGACAATGCAAGAACGCGGACAATTTATAACACTGATATGCTTGCAGCATCAGAAGGGACACTTGTCTAAGCGAGTAATTGACTTATCCGTTCCCGATGTTAGCCCTTTTGTCCTTGATAAATTCCAAGTTGACGATAACGGGTGCTATTATAACGAAAGAACGGAAAAGGAAATAGAAAAGCGTGCTAATTATTGCGAAAAGCAAAGAAAAAGAATTGAAGCGCGTTGGTCTAAAGGCGACGACTATACCACGGTATTACCACGGTATAAAAAACCTCATACCGCGGTAATACCAGGTGAAAATGAAAATGAAAATAAAATAAATAATTCTAATATAATTGATTCTATCAATAAAGTTATACCTACATACGAAGAAATATACAAATACGCAGAAAAAAGAGGAAGAATTGACCTTGCTAAGTCATTCTATGACTACTACACAGAGGGTGATTGGAAGGATAGAGATGGCAATGAGGTGAAGAATTGGAAGCAGAGATTTATAGGCTGGGAAGGGCGAAATCCAAAAAAGGAAGATGCCGTAAATAGCTCATTCGACACCGATGACTTCTTCAACGCGGCGGTGGAGAAATCGCAAAAAACTATGAGAGAGAGGAAAAAGTGAACGGACAGTTATATATTGAATTTGAGCCAAAAAAGAAAAGACAACCAAAATGGTATGCAGACGCTTGGAAACTTCCACCAAAAGAGAGAGCAAGGGAGAGGAGCAAAACATTTGGGGGCATAGCCAAAGCAATGGCAGAACAATAGGGGTAAAAATGGAAAGAGAAAAGCAGATTAAGTCAAGTGATTGGCTCATAAAAGGAAAGAGCAATGAAGAACTTGCAGAAATGAAAGCAAGGGCTATTGAAGAAGCTGAACAGGAATTAAGGGAAAAGCAGATTAAGGAAATGGCTGAGGTCATTGACTTTATGGAAGAACGTAACGCTCACTATTATAACGAAGATTTGCAGGAATGCGAAGCTTTTGCCGATTGCAATAATATAGCAGAAGCATTATACAACGCAGACTACCGAAAGCAAGTTGAAGCGGAGTGGGTAGATGCTTATGGAAATAAATATGCTAACCATAGATACCAATGCTCAAATTGTAAAAATGATGCACTTTTAAAGACCGAAATGGATGAGTTATTAAGTCCAAAAACGGTACAAGCATTAACACCTTATTGCCCTAATTGTGGAGCAAAAATGAAAGGAAATTGAGATGGAAAGACAAAGCGAAAAATTAGAAAAAGATTTAAACGAATTTGAATTTGGAATTAACAAATGTAAACTTGAAGATTTTTTAAGTTATGGCACGATAAATGAACTTTCACACTATTTAGCTAATAAAGGCTATACAAAGCAAGAGTGGATTTCCGTTGAGGATAGGTTGCCTGAAAAACAGACAGCGGTTTTAGTTTGTTTTGACAATGATTGTATAAGCACAGATTTTATAGCATCAAGTGGTATGTGGTACGACCATTGGCACAAAACCATCACCCATTGGATGCCTTTACCAACACCGCCAAAAATGAAAGGAGCAGAATGATGGAAGAAATTAAATTAAAACCTTGTCCTATATGTGGCAAACAACCGAAAATTAAAAGGGACTACAACTATGAAATGAGTGGTTTTGGAGCTTGGTGTACTATCAAATGTGGTTGCTTATTTAAAACACATCTTAAAATTGAGGAAGGTAAAGCAACTTGGGAAAGAGCCTTGCATTACGCTTCTTTGCGTTGGAACGCAACGGTTGATTTAACAAATTCCTATAAAACAGAAATAAAGACTAAAAGCCAAAAAGAATAAGGAGAATGATATGCCAAGATATATAGATGCAGATAAGTTATTACAACAAATTGATAGTAGAGTGCCTGCAACTTATTTTGAAGAAAGACGAGTTAAAAACCTTTGTACACAACTAACGGAAAACGCACCAACCGCCGATGTAGTGCCGAGAAGCGAGGTTGAGCAATTACAACGCAACCTTGAACAATGCGAGAATGGATATAAACAACATATTCACCTTATGGAGTGCAAACATAAAGACGAGGTAGAGGGACTTAAAAAGGAAAATGAGATATTGTCAGCCAACAACAAGACTTTAGCACTTTCAAGAACAAGAATTGAAGCCGAAATTGAGAAAGCCAAGCAAGAGGTGGTAAGGGAGATATTTGAGGAGATTGAGACAATACTTTCAAAATATCGCAAAAAATATTCAGTGGGTGGTTATAAATACCATTATTTCGAGGCAAACGGAGTAGTTCCAGAACTTGCTGAATTCAAAAAGAAATACATAGGAGGTGACAAAAAATGAGTAAATGCGAATGTAAAGAGTGCGTACACGAAGAAGTGTGCAGAATAAGGGAATTTCCGAGCTTAGAGGAAATCCTTAAAGACGGATGCCCTAAATACAAAGACAAGTCCCTGTTCGTTGAGTTGCCTTGTAAGGTGGGTGACACGGTGTATGTAATTACCGAGAAACACCCTTGCTATGCGTGTAGGTATGTTGAGGACTTTTGCCACAAATATTGTGCCGTTAAGGATAAATCAAAGTTAGTTGTCAAGGAAGCAAAAGTTTATTATTTTTTGTTTCAGAAAACAAGCAACAAAATTCAATTAGAGGTTGCTCAAACAATAAACTTGGCAATGCACTTTTTGCACCTTGAGATTAAGGACTTCGGCAAAACCGTATTCCTCACAAAAGAGGAAGCGGAAAGAAAGCTGAAAGAGGTGGGGGAATGAAAAAGCTGACTAACAAGCAAAGATGTAAAAACTGTATACATAAGACTGTATGTAAGTATTACGGAGCTTATGACGGTTTAGAAGTTTTCGGGGAAAGGTGCAAGCATTATTTTTCCAAGGAAAGAGCCTATAAGAGCAAATTAAAAGAAAGCGAGGAAACAAAAAAGTGAAAGCAGTTTTAATCAGCATAAAGCCAAAATGGTGTGAGCTTATCGCACAGGGAAAAAAGACGGTTGAGGTCAGAAAGACCAAGCCGAAAATTGACGTGCCTTTTAAGTGCTATATATATTGCACACAGGGAGATGCGTTGGCTATTCCTTGCCTTAACAATCCTAAATTTGAAATTCACCGAACAGCAAATGGGACGATAAACGGCAGAAAAATGACGGCAAAAGAAAGAGAGCAAAGCGACCATACATACGCAAACGGCAAAGTAATAGGCGAGTTTGTGTGCGATAAAGTATATGATTTGAAGTTTTTGCCTAAAGAATATTACGGCAAACCTTCGGGAACTTTTGAGCAATTTATATGCGAAAATAGTTGCTTGTCTTTTGATTATATTAAAGAATACGGAAAAGGAAAAGCGGTTTTCGCTTGGCATATATCAAACCTCGTAATCTACGACAAGCCGAAAGAGTTGAGCGAGTTCATTGTGCCTTCTAAAATTGGTTGTTGTAACGAGGGTAAATGCAGAGGTTGTAAATTCCTTGATAGAGGAAACAGCTTTAACATTGAGGACGATTGCAACGCAAAATTCTGCACAGACGAATACAAGCCGTTGAGGAAACCGCCACAATCTTGGTGCTATGTCGAGGAATTGGGGGTGTGAGTGTGACAAGGGTGCAAGTAAAGCAAGAGTTAAGGGAACTTCAAATGGAACGGAGATTTGCACTGCCTAAAGGCGACCGCCCAATTGAATTAAAATATGGCAGGGCGATAGCATGTTTAAATCCAGAACAGAAAGTAATATTCTACCGAAGAGTGTACTTGCTTAATACATATCGCCAAATTGGGAATTGGATAGGTTATAGTGAAGATGCCATCAGAAAAAAGTGGAACAAGATAATTGATAAAATTATAAATGAGCTTGAAACAAAGAGCACAAACTTTGACCGCATAACCGAGAGCGTGGAGAGCTTTGCCGATTGGATATTTGAAGGCTATATCAACGTGCCCGAAAGTGTTCCGTGTCCTATTGACGATTGCGAAACAACAAACAGAATGGATTGTAAAAAATGCTTCATAGAATGGTTAAAAAAGGAGTGCGAAGAAAATGGATAAAGAATTAAGTGATTACGAGAGGGGCAGGATAGACGGCGTAAAAGCGATGGCGAAACTTGTGACAGGATATTACGAAAGCCTTAACAATACAACGTCTTCCGGTGTTGTAATTTACACGGTAAAAATACTTGCCAAAGAGCGATTTGGCGTAGAAATCGAAGAAAAAAGATAAAAGGAGAATAAAATAATGGGTGCAAATTTTAATTTAAACAAGGTAACATTGGGAGGCAGGATGGTCGGAGATCCCGAATTGAAACAGACTCCACAGGGCGTAAGTGTAACGTCATTTTCAATAGCGGTAAACCGCAAAGGCAAGGACGCACAGACGGATTTTATTAACTGTGTAGCTTGGAGGCAGACTGCGGAGTTTATATGCAGGTTTTTCAAAAAAGGTTCGTCAATTTGCGTTTCCGGAGCCATTCAGACAAGAACGTGGACGGACACCAAAAATCAGAAGCACTATGCCACGGAAGTAAATGTTGACGAAGCGTTATTCGTGGACAGCAAGTCAGATGGAGATTCCGCGCCAGTGTTCAATACACCAACCACACCAAAATTCGAAGAGCTCGAACCTGACGCGTTTTTGCCGTTCTAGGAGGTTCAAATGATGGAAAGGACATACTACATAGAATATATCGAGGATGGCGCTGCGTTTACGGCGTTTATAAATGCTCCCTCACGTTATGCGGCTAAGCATAAATTTTATGCAGAACACCCTCGTTCGAACATTAAATTGTGCCGTGAAGCGCTCCCGGTATGCGTTTCTTGCGGTAAGCGTGAAATCGCAAACAACAGCCACTTATGTATTGATTGTATGGAGCGCTCGAAATGAAACATTGTTTACATACAAAAGAGTGCCCTATTTGTCATAAGAAATTTATCCCCGGGCGTAAACACTTATTCAAGATGCCGTTCAGCATAGTGCTTGTATGCGGTTATGGGTGCAGAGAAAAAGCACGAAGAGAATATGAGGACCGCAAGGTAAAATTGAAGAGCATTATAGAGAGCGCGCAAGAAATAAGTATTAAGGCCGCGCCGTCAAATGCTAAAGAGGGTAGCATTTTCTTAAAACTGTATGTTATGAACGGGGTAAGAAAGATAAAGCTGCCGTCTATCCTGGTTAAGCGCACCGACGATATAACCACGATAGCGCGGCTCGTTAAAAAACAAGCCACAGCTAAATTAAAGGAGGTAGAATATGAACGCGAGAGAATTTCTTGAAAGCATTAAAGATACAGTTACCATGATAAACACATACCAGCAACAACTGTTACGCATAAGGCTTATCGCTTATGGCGCACCGATAAGCACCTACGGAGAAATCGTGGGAGGTCGCGCCGTTGGTCAGAAGACAAGCGCACAGGAACAGTACGTAATAAAGGTTGAAGTTTGCGAGGAACACATCAAGAGCGTTACGGAGAGGTACGCCGAGGCACTTAACACGGCTATTAGCTTAATTGAAATGCTTCCAACGATTAAAATGCGTATAGCTATTACCTCATACTACCTTAACAACTTGCCCGAAAAGGTATGTGCTATCAATATGAATGTTTGCGAGAGACAATTTCAAAACATCAAAAGCGCGGCTATTTCAGAGTTCGAAAAGATATACAATTCCACGAGTGCGCCACAGGCTCAAATCGGCTAATTTTAAGCGGCACCGATTATAAACAGGCTGAATAATAAAAAAGCTCAAAAACGAGCTAAAAACAATAAAATAGCTATGCCTAGTCGCATAGCTATTTTATTGTTGCCTGTATTCAATTTATCTTGCCTTCCTTTGTTAGCTTATATTCCATCAGTTTTAACAGGTATTCAGGACATTTCCTTGCTTTTCTATCCCAATCCTCGATGGTTCTTTTCGGTATTTCAAAATATTCTCCAAATGCCTTTTGTGTCATTCCTGACAGTTGGCGAAGCTCCTTAAAAGTCATTCCCAAGCCTCCTCTATGGTTTCAAGAATAGTGTCAAGATCATCTATTGCTTCATCTAAATTATCAACGATTTCCTCGGCTCTTTCATACCTCTCCGAACCTTGCAGATTCTCAGGCATATTATCCTTGTATTCTTCTTCCTCATCCTTTACGATTTCAAGGCGTTCACGCGCTTCGCTTATCAAAACATATATTGCTTGAAGCTCTTTTCTTCTCGGTTTATTCATTGTTATTCCCCCTTGCCTATTGACAAATTATTAGATTCGTGATAGAATAGGTCTTATGAGAGGTGACTTTCATCACCTCTCTGCCTATTGGCGATTACTTATCGCCTTTGGATTTCGCCTTGCTTGATTTTGGCTTTTTCAAGGTTATTGTAACTTTCACACGCTCAACCGTATCGTTACCTTTAACCGCTTTTGCCAAGTCTTGCAAGGCTTTTGTTATGTTCTCCATAACTTTTACCCCCTTTCCGAAAGCGGAGTGCTCTCCGCTCTTTCTATATATATTATACCACGCATTGCGTTACTTGTCAAGAGGTTTTTGCAAATTTTTTTAAAAAAATTCGTGAAATTGCGTTTAAATGTGTTGTATTACATATTTATTCATTCTATCGTTATGTTATATTTATACTAGAGATATATCGCAGAGAGGGGGGGTTGACAGCTTCCCCATTCTTGACAAATTACACTTGACGAGGTATAATGTAAATGTCAGATTTTAAAGAGAGCGAACACCCAAGACAAAAGGATGGAAAATTTACCGATAAAGGCAATATTCAAGGGCGGGCGAACGAAAAGAGAGATAGACTGCTCATAGCGTTAGATTTTTTTTCAAAGAATAAAAGAAAACACTCACAAGCTAATAGCGAAAAAGTAGATTGTGAACCACCAAAAGACGTTTTTGGGTTTGAAGGAAAAGCACTGACAAGCCCCGACCATTTAGACCATATGAAAGAAATGGGTTTTAAAACCCCCAAAGAATACCAGAAAGCGGCAATAAATTTTTGGAATGCGGAAAACGGAAATACATACTACGGTTGGTCAAGAAAACGGTTTTATAAATACAACGAAGCTACAAACGAAATGATAGTTGTTTCAAGCGGCGGAAAAATATTTACTTTTTATCGTGTCAACAAAAAGAAATTTGGCAAGATATCAGAGCAAGAGGAGTTGGAATTATGGAAAAAATAAAGTGTCCTATTTGCGGAACACAAATAGACGATAACCCATATGTAAGCGTCTGTCCTTATTGTAAGTGGACATATACAGGTGTCGAAAGCGTTTACGAAGAAAACGAAAAGGACGATTTTAATTTGATTTCAAGAGAAAAAGCAAAAGCCAAATTAAAAAACGGATTTGACAAATATGATAATCCATTAAAAATACATTAAAGCACACTTAACCGTGTGCTTTTCTTATTGCATGCTGGAGTAGCTCAACAGGCAGAGCAACCGCCTTGTAAGCGGTATGTTAAGGGTTCGACTCCCTTCTTTAGCTCCAATTACTGACTATTTGTCATTTCCATACCTCTTTAAAACGTTGCAGCGGAGTTTTACATAATTGGTTTTAGATGCTGCACCTCTCTTTAAAAATATTTGCGAAAGGAATGGTGGCTGTTTATGGCTAGACCACGTAAGGAAATAGACAAGAAGGATTTCGAGAGCCTTTGTGCCATACAATGTACGCTTGAAGAAATAGCCGCTTTTTTTGATAACAAGCTCGGCGGCTGCTCGAAAGATACCGTAGAGCGCTGGTGTCAGAGGACGTACAGATGCAGTTTTGCCGAGATTTCCGTCGTAAAAAGAAACCTGGGCAAAATCTCATTGAGGCGTAAGCAATGGGACGTTGCGCAAAAGGGAAACGTAAAAATGTTGATACACCTCGGTGAAAACGTATTGGGACAGGGAACAAAACAGGAAGACTGTCAGGACAAAAAAATTGAGTTTACTTTTGAAATAAAAGACCTTAGCGGCGAAAAGAAAAATGAGAGTTAATGCGCAGATACCAGCTCCATTTGCACCGTTGCTCAATCCTAATGTCAATAAGATAATCGAGGAGAGCGGACGAAGCTCGGGCAAGTCTACAACTAATGAGAGTGTGGCTGTGGGGCTCATGATGCAGGATAAGAGCAATAATGTGTGGTATTGCAGAGCGGAGAAATCGGATGTGCGTAATAGCATATTCGCCTCGTTTAACGCCACAATCGATATGCTCGGCTTGACCGACCAATTCAAGAGCACATTATCACCTATGGAGATCACTTGTAAGAGGACGGGCGCTAAATGCTATTTTGGAGCTATAAACGGCAAGACAGCGGATGATCTAAATGCGACTAAGGGATTTACTCCCCAGGACAAAACAATAGCCTTATTTATCCTTGACGAGGCTAACGAGGTTAAATCTCCGCAACACGTAAAAGCTGCGGAAACAACCGCAAATAAATTTCTTAAGGATGACGGCAAGATAATATATGCGTATAATCCGCCGCCTGTGAGAACGCACTGGGCGCATAGGTATTTTGGGCAAATGATAAGCGACGGAGCAACCAAGATATATTCTTCATACAAAGATGTGTGGGATCTCCTTAAGAACGCCACAAAGCGCGAGATTGAGGAAATGCGCATCAATGCGCCGAGACAATATGCGTATTGGTATCTCGGTCAAATGGTATCGCTTGAGGGGCTTGTGCTATACACATTCAGCAGGGAAAAGAATGTTATTAGCCTTGACCGTCTGCGTAATCAAGTATCATTCGGCGGTTACGGGATAATGTACATAATATACGGCGTTGACAGCGGAGTTGTTAAAGACCCGACTGCTGTATGCGCATGGGGAGTTATGAGCGACGGAACGCTCCTTAAGCTCTCCACATTTTATCTTGACCCGAGGAAGAAGGGAGAGCCAATTCCTAACACAATGCAAGTAGCAGAAATAAAGGAATGGTACGCAGAATTTTATCGCAAAATGAACGCGAATGGAATATTACTACCGGGAGCATACAATGAATGCTGGGTATTCGATTCCGCGGTAGTTACACAGGACTTGATGATAGAATTCCGCAACGCGACAGGTTATTACTGCTTGGCGGTAGAAAATAAAAATATCGAGAGGGATATTAAGCGCTTGCAAAACGGCTATTTTAGAGGACTTTTTAAAGTCCTTGACGTTCCCGAGAATGAACCTAGCTTAAGGGAAATAGAGAGCTTCTGCTACGACGAGAACAACGAAATACCAGACGGGCAAGACGACCATACTATTGACGCGGACAAGTATGCAACAGCGCACTACTATTATGGTTATATGAACATTATGGGATAAGGAGAAAACGAGGAAGATGTTTAAGATTCCTAAGTATTTAAAAAATTACTTGCAAACAAAGCGCCCCAATTCCTTTGGCGGATTTATCAACAATTCTACATACTACACTCAGATTGACTACATGTATCAGAATTATATGTTGAATGTGGTTCGCCCATGCATAGCGGCAGGCTCGGGAGTATTCGACGGATACGAGGGGCAAGGACTGAGCGCAAGCACAGGTAAGGCTATAATTGACGGCGCGTCAAGGCTTGTAATTGGCGATAAGGTCATATTCGAGGGTGACGATAATACGACTAAATTCTTCAGCGATATATGGCAGTATGCGGCTAATTTTACGACTTTTCTTGTAAGGGCGGAAAAATTTAAGCTCTTGGGCGGTACAGCTATATGCAAGATTAACACCGACGAAGACGGAAAGAATACACTCAGCGCATTCCGCATTGATAGGACGTTGCCAAGCTTTGACGAGCAGGGAAATATAAGCGGATGTGTATTCTTCATATCTCTGCTTAGTGACATGAAGAACGATAGGACAAGTAATGAGTATTGGCTTATCGAAGAACGCAAATACAACGAAAATGGCGAAAAGGTAATTATTTATAAAGTATTTTGTAAATCGGGAATAGCTCAAGCGCCTGTGTTACCTAATCCATATCTTAACGGAATAGCGCCCGGGAATTTGCCGAAGCGCATACGCCAGGAACTCATGAGAATGGGAATAACAAAGCTGAATACAGAGATTCCGCTACACTATAGGGACGGTCTTGGTGTATGGAAATTAGTCAACACAGCTACTAACTCTTGTATCCCCGACCTTGAATTCGGAGACCCATTGCTCTTTGGCATACTTGACCTTTTGTGGAGTACAGATGTCGTATACAGTGGGTCAATCTTGGACGTATTACACGGAGAGGGCAAAATAATCGTGCCAAAACAATTCTTGCAACAGACTTTAAACGCGCTTAAGAATATGATGCCAGGTCAAAGCTTTGATGTGACGACTACGGAGCTTGATGAGTACAGTTCTGAAGACTTTGTATACGTTATGCCGAGCGGCTTTGACAAGGACAAGATGTCTCCCCTTCCTGTGCAATTCGATATAAGAGCAGAGCAGTACAGGTCAATGTGGGAATTATATCAAAAAGAGGCAATAGTGAGGGCTGGATACGCGCCTACATCTATTTTCCCACACTTGGCACCCGACGGAAGCGCGAAGACTGCTACAGAGGTAACGGCAGAGGAGAATCTCACGAGAGCGAGCGTAAAAATGGCGCATCTGCTTGACATTCCTGTATTTAACCGAATGCTGAGGGAGATAGCATTCCAGGAAGGATTAAGCGACGATATCGAGCTTAAGCTTGCTGACTATATAGGAAATAAAATACTTTTTGACCAAAACATAAGGGAAAATCTCGTTGCGAAACTTATCCCAAGAGAAACGGCAATACAGCTTGTTAATAACCTCTCCAAGGGCGAGACGGAAGAATATATGCGTAAAATAGCCAATGAAGAGAAAAGCGCGAGAGAATCCATATATAACGACATAGATTATTACGGAGATAATGGTAATGATAGCGGACAGACCCTTGAATCTACAGGCTATAGCCTTGGAAGAGGCGGAGACGGAAATCCGCTTAACCGTTAAAAATGAGTACTTAAGAGGACGCGACAAGTACGACCTTGACAGGCTTATCAGCCGAATAATTAACAAGCACTTGAAGAGTGTTAAAATCCCTGACTTGAGAAATGCGGCGGTGCTCAGTCTTGTAGCATTCTACCAGGAGCAATACAACGAAATGCGACGTATAAGCGGTAGAGAAAGACTTGTAATGCTGGCGCTTCTTAAATTAACAGACAAAAACAATAATATTGCAGCTGACTTGTCAGAAGGCAGGGCAAGGAAAATACTAACCGACTACGACGGCGCGACTGTTAATATTAACGGTCAAGCCTTAAATATGTATGCGAAGAAATATTTTGATAAATTCGTCAAGCCTACATACGAAAAAATGATAGAGCAATATCCCAAGGATCCGGGAGATATAACAGGGCGCAATAGCCTACGAAATAGGGCAGAAATGGAAGTTAGATATAACGACCATTTAGAGAGCATAGAAAGCCTTAAAAAAAGCGGTGTGAAGCTCGTTATATGCTCTTCGCACAGCGACTGTTCCGACAGGTGCGCACCTTGGCAGGGTCGTGTCTTTTCTCTTGACGGAACTAGAGGCACAACGCCCGACGGAAGAAAATATGTGCCGCTTGAAGAGGCGACAGATATATTCTATACGACAAAGGCTGGAAGACGCTATAAAAACGGATTATTGGGATTTAATTGCAGACATTATTTAGTTCCATATAAGGACGGATTGTATTTCCCTAAGCCAAATGCTGAAGAGGAGAAAAAGCAATATAAGATAACACAGGAGCAACGGCGTTTGGAGCGCGAGGTGCGCAAATGGCGCACTGAAGCAGTGATGTATAAGGATTCATATCCCGAATACGCTAAAATAGCAAAAAACAGCGCTATTGAGGCTAACAGGGAGTATATCAAGTATTCACAGCTGAATGGGCGCGCTTATTACCCGAGCAGAACACAAATTTTATAAATTAGCAAGGAAAACACCTTGCTTTTTTTATTGCAAGAAGCAGAAAGGAGTCAAGTGTTATGACTAATGTCGAAAAGGCGATTGAGCTTATTGATGCTATGGATGAAAACGAGATAGAGGATCTCACCGAGCATATAATGAGCGGCAAAAGTGAAAATGAAGGAAAGGAGGGGAACGATATGACAACCGACGAAAAGGAAATCAAAAAGGCTAAAGAGAATATCGAGGAAAAAGGCGCAGACAGCCAGACAGAAGCTGACCGCATAGACGAAAGCGTTGGCGAGCAGGAAAAAAAGAGCGGCGACGAAGACACACAGGACGCAAAAGACCGTGTGGACGAGAGCGAGGGCACAAAAAAGGCTGACGACGAAAAAAGCGACGAGAGCGCAGAATCGAATTTCCACAGTGAAATTACAAGAACAGTTAACGAACTTAAGGAAGCTGTTTTAACGCTCGTTGATATTTTGAAGCCTAAGAGCGCACCAAACGGACTTGACGAAAAGCGCGAAAAGTATGGTTTGAGCGCGCGTGCTATTGCCACAAAAACGGCAGAAGAATACGACGAAAAGAAAATCAATTCTCTTCTTGGTAGATAAAAAACAAAAAAATTAAAATAAAGGAGTAAAACAAAATGGCAGTAATTGAAACTCACGGATTGTCAGATAGAGCCCTGTATACGCAGGTTATGACAAATCTTGGCAAAACCTATCAGAATTACGGAGTAGGAGACGGAAACTATCCTAATGTTGGGGATGTCCTTACAGATAGGGGACTGTGGAACGTGTGGATGCGTAACAACCTTAACGCACGTATCTTCGTTGACGGTCTCGGAATTACCTCAAGAACAGCAGAGGCAAAGGGCGTTTCCTCTGTCCGCGTACCTCTCATGGCGCCCCCTCGCTACTCACCCAGAACAATAACCATAGGACAGACAGCAAGCGGCTTCGTAGGCGGAACTCCCGGTAACGATGGACTTGAAAATAGAAACCTTCCCAATACTGTACAGACAAACGGTGTGGAGGTATTCTTCAATCAGCTTTACGATGATGCGACTGTAATCTATCAGCTCTCTCAGAGCATGGTATCATTGCCTATTGCAGCGCAGTACACGGCGCAGATTCCCGAGGCTGTAGCTAATATGCAGGATACCACTGTAATGGCTACACAGATTAAGGCTGGACTTTACCAGGCTACACAGAAGAACAACGGTAATATTATCGGTGTTAACATGGCGAGTACAGATAAGGGCTATTGGCTTGGAATTATGAATCAGCTCATAGGACTTATGACCAACCCTGCTACAACATGGGCAGAAGGCATTGTTCAGTACAACCTTGAGGATTCTGTTATCATTATGAAGCAGTCACTCTTCAATCGTCTTTTCTCTACCGACGGTGTAATCCTCGTAGGCGGTAATCTTCCTCAGGAGATGCTCCTCAAAGGCGCATTCACAGAGGACGGTAGACCCAAGGGTAACCTCATTCGCGGTATGTATTCTAACGTATATATTAAGGTCGTTCCCGACTCCTATTGGAGACAGGCTGCGGCTTATATGGGTATTACAGGCGATCAGTACGCAGAATTTGACAAGGTAATGGCGTATATTGCTAACGCGCAGGGTACAGCATACGGCAATGCCGACACAGAAATCAATCCTATGCCTAACCCCGGAAATGCTATTGGCACAAAGATTCAGAACCTGTGGCGCTGGGGCTGTTCGGTTATTCGTCCTTCCTCTGTTGGACTTGTTGTTGCTTCTGCATCCGACACCCTCGGAGACTTTGTAAATCCTGTTAACGAGCAGGGCAACATTGTAGCACCCGAGAACTTCAACAGAGTTATTGAGAGCTACGGCATTTCTGCTAACTACGGCAACGTACAGAAGATAGGCGTATACGACGAAAAGAACACTACAACCGTCACACTTACTGTAAACGGTGAGTTGACAAACAACATCGCTAACGCTGCACTTTCTATTGTTAGCGAAGGCAAGCCAGTCGGCTACACTAACAATGCAGACGGCACGTACACGTTCATTATAGGTCGTGGAAAGACGGCAGCGGTGACTATTACCGCGCCCGGACACGAAACCGACACCGTGAATATTACCGCGGAGAACACAGCAACTGCAACGTACGCGGCAACTGCTACGCTTAATGCGGCGTAAAATTCAATAAAAAAAGGGGAGAGCTATGGCTTTTCCCTTTTCCCTTCGGGGAAAGAAAGGAATAAAAAATGTTAATTCCATATAGAGACCAATATTTAACCTGGGATGATTTTGAGGAGCGCTATTTTCTTACGGAAGAAGCACTAAAAACAAACGGAATGGATATCCGCGCAAGAGCATCACGCAATAAGGCGAATGCGCCCGAATATGTGATCAATGGCTTTGTGAGGGTAGTTAGCAATCATATATATAACTTTATACACGAGCATTCCGCCAATAACTGCTACCAGGATAAAATAATATCCACAATTCCCAGCATGCGCAAGATTATATACAAGGCTCTTATAACACAAGCGATATTTGTATATAAAAATGGCGACTGGACCCTTTCGCCCAATGAATGGGAGAGAGCTAACTATATCAGCCCACAGGCGAGGGCTGACCTTAATACGACCATAACAGAGCTTGGACGCTCGATACTATACATAGGAGTGTGATCAAGAGTGTTTGATTTGCTCACAATTCTTACAGGCAAGGCTGAAAAGACCTTTACAGGAACATTTTATGAGGCTAAGCCAAAACCCACACAGCTTAATAATTACGGAATAGCCTTTGATTATGAGATAGTAGATAATTACGATAAGGCGTTTAACACGGTTATCGGTAACTTATCAAACAGCGAATACAAGGGCATAACAATTAAGACAAATGACCCGTTAGAATGGCGTATAAACAGCTTCGTAGCATTGCAAGAGGGCGGACTATACGCAATAGAGGGAATGCGCCAGGATAACGGAAGGGCAAGTAAAGAAGCCTTTAGAATGTTTACTGAGGTGGCAGGGGTAGAATATGTACTCCGGCTGATCGAGGTAGACAACCCAATGCGCTTATGACAAGGGTACAATTTGCGCGCTTTATAGAGTCAATAGTCCGCGAACTGCGCAAGGTGGCGCCGCGCGATACGGGCAACCTTGCCGACAATGCCATAGTGTACTGGTACGAGGGCGACAAGGCGATTATAGAGGTTAAAACTAACATAGCGCCATATATGCCCTATACCAATGAACCTTGGGTATCTCCGCGCTGGAACGGCAAGAAGAACCCCAATGAGGCGTGGTGGCAGACAAGAGTACCAATAGTGCTTAACAAGGTAGTTAAGAGATATAACGGAGTGCTGACCGACGAGAACGGAAAGCAAGTTGGCAAGGAGAGTGCGAAAAATGATTGAAGCGGCGGCAATCGCTAAGCATTTACAGGATAAGCTGAACACAGCTATAGTAAATGATATAGCCAATAATGATAATACAGCATTTAATAACGATTTCGAGACGTATAGATTTTTGGTGAAAGTAGATACAGGCAAGTACAAGGGATATGATTATCTTAAGAGGAGTGCAACAAGCGGAGCTCTTGATGGCACATTTGCCGCCTCTGAATTGAGCCTGTATAGAACCAACAAGACGGTTTATTACATCAATGCAATTATGAATATAATTGACAGTGATGTAGAGGGAACGAGCATAAAGGGCGAAAATGGCGCGGTAATTGCTTTAGCCAATAAAGTAATTACATTAACCGCGAATGTTGAATTTTTAGTGCCTCTTACCGACGAGGGAGACGATTTCACGCAAGAAATGGCAGGGGCGGTACGTAACATACTTGACGACGCGATGTCGTTAAATAGCTATGATGATTTTGACGGTTATAATATGGGCGTTTCTTATTCCCTTGCAGAAACAGGCTCGCGCAGTATACGCGGCGGTGTTGGCGACAGTGTAACTCTGTATAGCACTATTACCTATTACTTTGTTGAGGGCGGTATTAACTCAACTCAATTTAGGCTTAGTATAGACGGCGTGGAGATAGCCGCGCCTATTAAAGGAATTAACCGCATATCCGAAGAGGAAACAGGAACGGACCTTTCCTCTGACGATTCAAGCGCGAAAGCCGTACAGACAAGCTCTGTGCTGACGGTTAACTTTAGCAAGCCTACACAGAATGGAGCATTTGATTATCAGCTACTTAAGTGGATAGCGCAGGGCGGCTCTGTGGGACATCTTGTCTCGCTTGAATTTCCCTCAGTTAACGGAGAGCCCTCTTTTACTATGCAGAAGATAATGTGCTTTAAAGAAGGTGGCTTAAACATTCAGCAGTCACTTAACGCATCTAACGATATAATCCTCGTAGAAGCTATGACAGGAAATAAGGTTATTACCCTTAGTCCCGAGGCTGAGGCGTTTTTATATCCCGAGAATGGGGGGTAAATTATGGCAACACAGGAATATGTATACAGAATAGAAATCGAAAATAAAAGTCCTAGCAAAGAGCGCAAAAGCGCAAGTGCTAAGGGCAAGGCGGCAGATACAAAGAATAAGCCTCAAATAGGCGGCGGTGTAGATAAGTATGTTAAGGGAGCCGCATTATACGGCTATGCTAAAAATGCCGTATCACGAGTTATACAGAGCGGAATAGCTAAAACCAACATTCGTACAGGCTACGAGGAATTACAGGCGAGGCAACAATTTACATACAGCATTGCTATGACAGGCATAGGAATAATAGAGAGCGCTGTTGTCGGTGGACTGACAGGCGGTCTCCCGGGTGCTGTTGTCGGTGCGGCTGTATCAGTTACAAGTGAGCTTGTAAATGTAGGCATAAGGCGAAGCGAGATTAACGCCGCTAAAAGCCAAGAGAGCATTTCTATTATGCTCAATCAGATACGAATGGGATCTGGCGGCAGAAGGGAAGGACGCACAGAATGAGAATAGAGGTGTTTGTTAAGAACCCTCAAAGCGGAGTATATGAGAGCTTACAGGGCGAATGTAATCCCCTTTATTTTGCGGTCTCTGAGCTTTTGGATGAAAGGCTTGACGAGGTGCGCTTAGTCCTTCATAACAGCCTCACAGGGCATTATAGACCTACAATAGAGGTGCGTATTGATATATACGAACCCCCACCCGATAATAGCGAATTAAACGGTCTTATCCTTGCCGAAAGCATATACACGATAGTAGGCAACGATAATACAGAGGAATTTATAACAACATCAACAACATAAAAAAGCCCGATTATTCGGGCTTTTCTAAATTGTTTAATTGCTTTTTGAGTTTTGCTTTTTTTCTGTTTAGTGCGGCTGTTTTGTATTCTTCGTATGTTAGTTTGGTGAAATTGAGAAAATTCGATTTGAATAAAAGTTGAACAATTTTAAACGCGAAATATACAAAAAGCAAAAAGTGATAAATCGTGTTAAATAGTGTTATAAAGAAAAGTTGTCTTTCTAACGGATAAACACTATCTACAAACATGCCATAATCGCAAGACTTTACAATTCCCAAAATAAACGAATATAGAGAAAACGCAGCCAAAACAAAAATGAGTATTATAATTAGTATTTTTAAAAATTTTATTTTCATAAAATCACCTCTTTAAAACAATAGTACCACAAAATCTCATACTTTACAAGGAGAAATTATGAAATTTTACAAGCACGATATTTATTCAATAGAGAGAACTAAACTACTTGAAGGCATACTTTGTCAAAGCATATGTTTTACTAATAGCTTAAAAAGGGATTACACATCTTTTTCTGCGCTGACCACTCCAATTCCTTTGGAGTCAGCGGAGCGAGGGGCTTATTTTTCCCCATTGGAGCAAGGCACAGAGCTTACTATTAAGTCTGCCAAGGAGTTTTTTAATTATTATGTAGGCATTGATGGTAGCTTTACTAATAGATATGACGATTATAGGTTTTCGTCTGGGACTGTCAAAATAACTACTCCCGAAGGCGAAACCGAATATACAGGGAACGAAAGCGGAACGATTTCAGTTAACAGTGTCACCTTAATATCGTATGCGATTAAGGTTGTTGATGTAAACACTATAGCTCCTGCAACCGCAAGCTTAAATTTTGAGTACAGCATAGCTACATACAAGAGCGAATTGCCCCTCATTCCGTATAGCATAACCGACTGTATTCTCAGATGCCTTGACCTCGCTATCCCCATAAGTGTGGGAGAGCAGAGAAAATACAAATTGCAGGGCGAGAATTATAATGCTGACGGTAGCCGTAATTTTAGCGGACAGGCTTTAGAGCTTAGCAAGATACGCGCGCCGCAATTTACAATGACAAGCTGCACCCTGCGCGAACAGCTTAAGGTTATAGGCGGTTACATACACGCAGAGCCACGTCTTGGATATAAGGACGAAAACGGCAACTACGAAGAAGATACGATATATTTTCAGTATTATAATAAAGGCGGAAATTCTAATTTAGACGGCTTGTCCTATGTACATAAGAGCGAGACGCAAAGTCTTAACGAATATTGTACAGACGTAACAACTGACGCAAAGAATCTTGTATCATCCATTGACTACGCAAAGGGCGTTGTTATTGACCCTATGGGAAATAATTACCGCTCATTAAGGACGGACACCGTTAATATTAAGCTTACGGAATCTAACGGTTTTATATATACGCATTTGCCTATTTACAGGCTGAATAAGCTTGAATGTGTATTATATAATGCCGACGGAACAGAAGCAGTGGGAAACACCGATATAACACCCTTCGTATTTGAAGAATACGAGTATAATTCCGTGTTGTCAAGTTATAGGGGCGCTTACCCCTATGTAAAGGCTTATGCCCTTTATTACAGGCAGGGAGAGCGCAATATTAACGGCTTATTCTTCAAACCCGAAGGTGAGACGTTTGAAGGTGAAAACTACCTTAAAAATTATGCTATCGTTAATATATTAGAGGCGGCAACAGGTCAGAATGTTAAAAATCTTGTAACAGAGGGATTTCCTTATTTGTCCTTCCGTGTGACCTATCAGCCTATATATGACACTAAATACAGCCATAGCAAACAGCTTATTATTAGCGGATCTAAGCCTTTTACAACCATATATAATCAGACGGAAAACACCTTGGAGCAATTACATTATGGACAAAACGTAAAGGGCGTTGCACAGCGCTTAGGACAGCTCGAAAAGACAATGACATTTTTGCTCCCTAGATTTTCAATGCGCCCAAGAACAGGGCAGAAAATGGGTAACTTTTATGTTTCTGCTGTTAATACGGAATTGCATCATAACTACTGTAAAAGCACCGTAGGATTGTCACGTGATTTCAACCGGTTAAGCGCCTATGTAGGCATCAACAGCCATAAAAGAGTAGCAGAGGTGTCCGAACGCGAGAGTTACGAGAGAAAGATACTCATTAAGGACTATATTGTAGTCGGTAATAAGATAAGATACGAGGGCGGCCTTAATACATATCCCAAGGCGCGGTGCATTCAAAACATATCATTCATTAAATCTGTCTTTGGCATCAGCTCAAGCCCGACAGGAGACCCTACTTATGATGTTAGCAGAATAAGCGCGGCGCGTTGTCAAACGTTCGATAAAAAAGGGTCGCTCAATCCTACGGAAAGTCCATTATGCTCTGTTTATCTTTCACTTATAGCCTCTGCCTCGGGTAATGCAATGGTTTTCACCTGGAAATATAAGGACAATTATTCCGCGGCAGAGAAGATACAGCAAATAGATTATAGCGGCGCAAATAACAGCATTACAGGCGCTTGGCAGACTGATATACCGTACTGCGACACATACGGAAGAGCATACGGATTCCGTTTCGCGCTATATGACAAGTTATCAGACGTTGGCTCTGATTTTGCGCTTGACCCGGAAGAAAGCGAGGAAATAGATCCTTCCGCGTTGTATTGGAGCGGTGCTCCCTATTTACTCCGCAAGGATAGCCGTGAGATTCCTATTTTTAATTATGAGATAGAATATGTCACGAATAGAGAGGACTTGAATATAGGAAGTGCTCTTAGTTATATGTGCGCTTACATTAACGGCACAGGGGCGCCAGCAAAGGCGAAAGCATTCTTTTTTAACAAGGAGCTTGACCCTATGGCGATAGCGTTAGATACAACAGAAGCCTCCGCGGAATCGGATATAACCTTTGAATTATCCGCTAACGAGTTGATTGGAGATACAGTAACCCTCAGCTTTGATATTCCCAATACAACGTTTAGCGCTTGGGCGGTATGCATTCCAACACAGGAGAGCGACACGACAACCTATGTTGACGAGGACGGAGAAGTTACGGTTGATACAAAAATTGTAGCCGGTGATATCCTTATAAGTGCAAAAATACCTAATACATCATACGCAAACAATGCGCAAGAGACAATTTATTTTCAAACAGCTTCAAAAATCTATAATTAAGGAGAAAAGCAATGTTTTTTATTTACAATTCACAAGGAAATGTAGTAACCGCTGTATATTCTGATATATACCAGGGTTCTAATAACGCAAATGAAATTGTACTTTTAGCGCCATTTAATAAGGCGGTGCAGATCAACGCGTATATATCCGTACCTGTGCTGGGTCCTATTGGAGTTAAGCCTATGAGTGTGCTTGACACAATGCCGAGTGTGCTTCAGGACAAGTCTGGTAATACATTTAACGCGTGGTATCTTAAACTTGACGAAAGCGTGACAACATACGACGGTCCTGTGCAATGTCAATTCAAAGTATCAACAGGATCTTGCACTCTTGCCACGTTTACAAGCTCCTTTGAGGTACAGGCTGGCGTTGTAACGGAAATACCCACAATCCCCAATGATAGCGAATTGTATGATACTTTACTCAATACATTGACTACCATTTTATATAAAACCAATAATGCGCTTGACAAGTCTATTAGTTATATTAAGTATGTAACGAACGACAAATTTCTTCTTAATTCAGACGTTGAAAATCTTGTAGGGGTGCCTACAAATGATTCGCTCGACGATAATTCCACGTTTACAAAAGAGGGTATGACGCAGTTCGTGACAGAAGCGCAGATTGAAGACCCCACAGGAAGCGGAAACGACGAAGATTTCTTCATAAAAGCCGCAAGCGGTGTTTCAGTGTCACCATTTGGATTCGTGGCAGATTTAGGCGCTAATAAGCACATAGGAATAGTTCAAATATACGCTTGGGGATTTGAACAGCGTACAGAAATAAGCCTTTATATTTCCGAGGATGGAACATTCGCAGAGGTGGCAGACGATTCCATTACTATCGAGCCAATGAGTTCCAATATCCTGGATATAATTCAGCTTTATGGAGAAAATAAAGAAGCAAGATACATAAAAATTGTTTCTGATTCAAGCGATATTATAATTAAAGGCGTAGAAATCTATCAGTCCAATGTTGACGGCTCGTTTGAGGTCAAGAGAGGTAACGGAAACGTGGAATATATCGCCGCTCCAGATCCCGAATTGATAAAAGATTACGCCGATAGTGCAAAGCAAAGCGCGGAAGAATCGGCGGACTACCTCACAGAGCTTGAATCAAAGGCTGGAAAGGTCGGCGGATATCCTGTGCTTGCAAATATAGACGGTCAGCCTAAGATTCCCTCGGTATATATCAACCAGGTGGACGTTCACAATACCATTGTTATTGATAACGCCACCGAGCTTGATAATGCTCCGGCGCAGCAGTATGATTTAGCGCTTGTAGTGGTGGACGTGGACGGACAACAAACAGTAAATGGCTCGTATATATTATTGAGCGGTGGAAATAATAACCTTCTTGACCCTAACAAAATAGCCGGTGGCACAGTTGCAGTAAATGAAAACGGATTCTCTGCAACCGCGACAGATAATGAAATTAAAATTTTCGTTCGTTTGCCGCTCGGAACATATACGTTCTATCCGGGTACAATATCAAAACCTTATACCGTGCAAATGGGATACGGTTCGACCTTAACCGACTTGATTTTAGAAAACGACAAAGCCACGTTTGAGGTCACACAGCCAGCTACTGTTATATACATTACAGTAACAGGGTTGACGGAAGGAGAAACAGTAACCTTTGAAGAAACACAGCTTGTTAGC
>JAEIGA010001941.1_pt1 | contig 32970 bp, 27 predicted proteins | sample 9270691 | NCBI WGS metagenome assembly JAEIGA01 (sample SAMN17057246, study PRJNA624740) | gut metagenome | biome: biome; isolation source: fecal sample | host: Bos grunniens | place: China: Xizang | collected 2019 | reverse complement strand
GAAGAGGCTGGCGCTGAGGTTGAGGTTAAGTAATTTAACTTTACTTAAAGCAAACATAAAGGGAACATCCGTAGGATGTTCCCTTTTGTTTTACCTGTTAACAGTACTTACGTTAATAAAAAATCCGACAGGTGACTGTCGGATTTTTTATATCATCGTTTATTCCTCATCATCCTCAGGATTTGAGGTCTGCCTTTGCGCCTTGAGCATCATATCCTTGACCTTCATAAGTCTTGTGGTATTTCCACGCTCGTTTTCGTCAAGCTTCATCTTGATAGACTTGATAGCCGCAAGATACTGAGGCATCATAATATACTCCAGCGCGTTTACTCGGCGGCGCGTCTTTTCTATCTCCTCCGCAAGAAGCTGAGCCTTCTTTTCAAGCTCTGCCATACGCAAAAGGTCGCCAAGTATTCCGTTCAGCTCACGTAGAGACACATCAAGCTCTCCCGATGTGAAAGCCAAGCCGTAATTAAAGCTCTCGGCTGCCGCATCCCCCGACGCCGTAAAGGCAAATTCGGGAACGGTAACGCTCATCATATTTCTATAAGAAACCTCAAGCTCACCCTCTTTTTTAGGAGATATAAGGGCTTCCTCTATCATCTTGGGATTTGACGAAGCGCTTGCCACCGAAAATCCGCGATAATATTTTTCCAGCGCGTCCTCCACTCGCTCGCGCAGTGCCTTATCCTCTCTTACTACCTCGAGAAACTGCTTCATCAGCTCGTCTCGCTTGTCCTTGAGAAGCTTATGTCCGCGGCGTGCCGTAGTATATCTGCCCTGAAGCTTTTTCATCTCCATTCGGGTAGGATTTACTCTTATCTCTGCCATTTTCGTCTGACCTTTCGTTTGTTTCTACTATCAGTTGCCCTTCCAGTATTTTTCAACGTACTCGGGCTTGATACGCTTCATCTCGCTCTTTGGAAGTATCGCCAAAAGCTCCCAGCCGAGGTCAAGAGTTTCCTCAATGCTTCTGTTCTCATAGAAGCCCTGATTGATATATCTTGCCTCAAACTCGTCGGCAAACTTGGCGTAAAGTCTGTCCATAGGAGTGAGCGCCGCCTCACCGAGAACCACCATAAGCTCCTTTGCCTCTTTACCTCTTGCGTAGCTTGAGAAGAGCTGGTTCATCGTGCCCGCGTGGTCCTCACGTGTCTTGCCGTCGCCAATTCCCTTATCTTTAAGTCTTGACAGTGAAGGAAGCACGTCAACGGGAGGCAGGTATCCCTTACGATACATCTCACGTGAGAGGATTATCTGACCCTCGGTGATATATCCCGTAAGGTCGGGGATGGGGTGAGTCTTGTCATCCTCGGGCATAGTCAGTATGGGTATCATAGTGATAGAGCCCTCGGAGCCCATCTTTCTTCCCGCTCTCTCATACATTGTAGCAAGGTCAGTGTAAAGATATCCGGGATAACCGCGGCGTCCGGGAACCTCTTTACGGGCGGCAGACACCTCACGGAGAGCCTCGGCGTAGTTGGTGATGTCGGTCATTATTACCAGCACGTGCATATCGCACTCAAACGCCAGATATTCAGCCGCCGTCAGCGCCATACGTGGGGTGGATATTCTCTCGATAGCGGGGTCGGACGCAAGGTTTATGAAGAGCACCGTACGGTCGATTGCTCCCGTCTTTTTAAAGTCGGAGATAAAGAAGTCCGCCTCCTCAAAGGTAATACCCACAGCGGCAAATACAACGGCAAACTTTGAGTCGGAGTTACGAACCTTAGCCTGTCTTGCTATCTGCGCCGCAAGGTTTGCGTGGGGTAGTCCCGAGCCTGAGAATATAGGCAGCTTCTGTCCTCTTACAAGCGTATTAAGTCCGTCTATGGTGGATACGCCCGTCTGGATAAACTCTGAGGGGTAGTATCTCGCCGCGGGATTTATAGGCGTTCCGTTAATATCAAGGCTCTTTTCGGGTATAAGCTTCGCGCCGTCGTCGATAGGCTCACCCATTCCGTTAAATACACGTCCCAGCATATTCTGGGATACGGGCAGCTCAACTCCGTGTCCAGTAAATCTCACCTTACTGTTAGCAAGATTAAGCCCCGCACTGGATTCAAAGAGCTGTACCAGCACGTCCCTTCCGTTGACCTCAAGAACTCTGCAACGGCGAACGTCACCGTTTGGAAGCTCTATCTCGCCAAGCTCATCGTATTTAACGCCCTCCACCTGCTTTACAAGCATCAAAGGACCTGCTACTTCTTCAATCGTTCTGTATTCTCTAATCATTTTGCAGTTCCTCCGTTATCAAGCGTTAGCATCTGCTACCAGAGCATCGAGCTCTGCCGAGAGCTGTTCGTCTATCTCTTTATATACTCTCTTATAATCGGCAAAGGGCACCGATTTAGCGCGTCCTATTCTCTCTCTTACGGGGAGAGTAGCTATCTTATCTATATTCGCGCCATCCGCCACAGCCTTGCTCGCCTTATCTCCGTAGGAGAATATAAGCTCTATGAGCGCCGCCTGCTTCTCGAGCTCGGTGTAGCTGTCGTTGTCCTCAAATGCGCTCTGCTGTAAGAAGTCCTCGCGTATGGACTGAGCAAGCTCAAGGGTCATTCTGTCCTCAGCTGAAAGCGCGTCCATACCGACAAGCTTTACTATCTCCTGAAGGTCGTTCTCCTCCTGAAGGATTTTCAGCAGTCTGCCCGTGTTCTCCATCCAGGACTTTGAAACGTTCTCACCGAACCAATCGCTAAGTCTGTCGCGGTAGAGCGAATAGGAGTTGAGCCAGTTTATTGCGGGGAAATGTCGTCTGTAAGCCAGCGATGCATCAAGTCCCCAGAACACCTTTACTATACGGAGCGTTGCCTGAGTAACGGGCTCGGAGATATCTCCGCCCTGAGGCGATACCGCACCGATAGCCGAGAGTGCGCCCTGTCTTGCATCAGAGCCAAGGCATACTACCTTACCCGCTCTCTCGTAGAACTGAGCCAGACGGCTGGTAAGATATGCGGGATATCCCTCCTCACCGGGCATCTCCTCAAGACGGCCCGACATCTCACGCAAAGCCTCTGCCCAACGGGAGGTAGAGTCTGCGATAACCGCTACCGAGTAGCCCATATCGCGGTAATATTCCGCAATGGTAATACCCGTATATATTGAAGCCTCACGCGCCGCAACGGGCATATCCGAGGTATTCGCGATAAGAACGGTACGCTCCATAAGCGACCTTCCCGTGCGGGGGTCGGTAAGCTCGGGGAACTCACGAAGAACGTCGGTCATCTCATTTCCGCGCTCTCCGCAGCCTATATAGACCACAAGGTCAACGTCGCTCCACTTTGCCAGCTGATGCTGAACAACAGTCTTACCCGAGCCGAAGGGACCGGGAACGCAAGCCGTTCCTCCCTTTGCGATGGGGAAAAGAGCGTCTATAACTCTCTGTCCCGATATCATAGGCTCAACGGGAGGAAGCTTCTGCGCGTAGGGACGCGACACACGTACGGGCCACTTCTGCATCAGAGTGATATCCTCCATAGTGCCATCGTCGTACTTTATTTTTCCTATGCGGTCGGTAACCTTAAAATCTCCCGTGCGGAGCTCTACTACCGTTCCATCCTTTCCGGGGGGTACCATTATCTTGTGAGTAATGACCTCAGTCTCCTGAACAATTCCGAGAACGTCGCCTGCCTTTACTCTGTCGCCAAACTCCTTCCCTGCCTCAAAGTGCCAGAGCTTCTGTCTGTCAAGAGCGGGCTCATCGATACCCTTGGTGATATTCGAACCGCAACGGACACGCATTGCCTCCAGCGGTCTTTGTATTCCATCGTAAATATTCGTAAGCAGACCGGGACCCAGCTCTACCGAAAGAGGCGCTCCCGTAGAAACTACCTTATCCCCTCTTCCAAGACCCGCGGTCTCCTCGTAGACCTGAATAGACGCCTTGTCGCCGTGCATCTCGATTATCTCACCGATAAGCTGCTTCTCGCCTACTCTTACCACGTCAAACATATTCGCTTCACGCATTCCCTGCGCTATGACCAAAGGTCCCGAGACCTTAAGTATTTTTCCTTCAACCATTACTGTGCCTCCAAACGCCAGATGGCGCTATTAGATTTTTTATTCTTCGTTCTTAAAGAGGATATCCGCGCCTACCGCGCGCTCTACGGCGCTCTTGATGCTCGCCATTCCGTAGCCCGTGCTTCCGCTACCGCCGGGAATAACCGTAATTGCGGGAAGCGGCGCGTCCTTATATCTCGCCATATCCTCTTGTATCTCAAGCGCAAAGCTCTCTGTTATGAATATGACCGCATACTCACCGGTTTTCACAAGCTCATGGAGCTTGTCCGCGGCATCCTCGCCCGTACTGACCTCGTGTACCGCAAAGCCGAGAGCCATAAATCCAAGCACGCTGTCGCGGTCGCCTATTATTCCTATCTTATACATAGCACTCCCTCAACCTTTCGCGAATTATATCCGAGGAAAGTCCCGCTTCCTTGCCCGCAAGCACTATCCTGATATTCTTCACCTCATATTCCAAGGCAAAGATATATCCGATAGCCACCTCCGCGCCGAAGGGCGCATATTTTGCCTCCTTGGCAATCGATACCCACATATCGTCAGCCGCCTTTTCAAGTCTTCCCAGAGATGCCTCCGAGGAGATAAGCTCGGCAAAAGCGGAGTAAGCGCTGTAAGCTATTGCCTCACAAAGCCTATCCTCACCTGCCGAGACAGCACCGCAAAGAGTCTCCTTATCAAGAGAGCCTCCGTCTACGTATACCTCCGCAAACAGAGCCTCAGCCTGCGCTCCCAGCTTCATTCGGATAAGGCGCACCGCCATCATTATATTGACCAAATCTATCTTAGTCAGCACCAGTTTCTCGGCAAGCGGAACTCCGCTCTCTTTAGCGGACACGAGCATATCGGCGAATGCCGCTCTGTCTATGAGAAAATCCACCTTCTGCGGATTTGCGGTAGCGGCAAAGGCTTCCTCCGCCTCGGCTATGGCTCTCGCCATATTTTCGGGGAACGCCGAGTAATCCTTGTCGAGATAAGCCCGCTTGGTGTCAGCAACGCTTACGCTGCCAAGCTCAAGAAGCATACTCTCCTCCGAAACACCCGCCGCGCCGCATTTTATCAGCGCCTTTATATTGTTACAGTCGTACTGGTATTTCAAAAAGTCTACCGCCCCGCTGCATTCCATCTCGCCCACGGCACTAAAGCCCTCCTTAAGGACACCTAAGAGCGTATCCTCTCTTGAAAGCTTTCCGTCAGCGCCGTATACCGCCTCGAAGCCGAATTCACCTAAAGAGCCCAGCACCGCGTCCGCGCTCTGCGCGTCCGCAAGTCTTGCTATCTGCTCTGCCGTTGCTATTCTCGTCTCCATAGAGCGTATCCGCGCGGAGCTGTACATATATTCGGTTGCATTATAGCCTTTAGCCATTTTCATTATCAACCTTTCTGTTTTTTAGGGAAATAATATCTTTGCTACCTTTGCTTCAAGAGCGGGGCGGAGCTGAGCAACGAGAGAGCGCACAGAGCTGTTTATCTCCACGGCGCCTACTCTTACGATAAGTCCTCCCTCTATATCGGCAGTATCCTTGCAAAGAACTACGCGCGACGCTATGTCGCCCATATCCTTGCCTACTATTCTTCTCTTGAAGTTGCTTATAAGAGCCTCTCCGTGATGCTCTCGGTCCTTGGGATTAAGCATTATCTCATAGATACGCTCGCCCTCGCCCTCATCACCGTATATCTCATCTCTCGTCTGCTCAGCCTCCCATTCGGCTGTCATAAGAGCGGTGAGCAAGCCCACAAGAAGCTCCATCCGCTCGCCGCCGTTAAGAGCCGCAAGCTCCTTTTCGGCTATCTCAAACGCCCTGTCTATCATCTCTCCCTGAGTTTTGAGCAAAAGATTTTTACGCATGGTAGTCTCTTCCGCGCGTGTTCTGGAGACTATCTGCGCCGCCTCGTTCTTAGCCTCGGCATTAAGAGCGTTTACCGCTGTATCAGCCTTTGCCTTGTACTCGGCGTTTATGCGCGCGCATTCGACATCGGCATCCGCAAGCCTTGCCGCCGCTTCGCGCCTTGCCTCGTCCAGAATTTTATCTGTTATCTTGCTAAGTCCTGTCATTACGCCTCCTGTACCGCTGTTTGCGGCTTATGTTTTTCGTTTTACTCTAAATTAAGCGAAGAGAACCATAAGGAGCGATACGAGAACCGCGAATATAGCATAGGTCTCAACGAGAGCCGCAGAGGTAATAGCCTTACCTACCTCCTTGGGACGCTTAGCGAGAAGCGAGATACCGGCAGCGGCAACTCTTCCCTGCTTTATTGCCGAATAGTAGCCCACGATAGCTATGGGGAGTCCCGCCAAAAGATAGTACATACCCTGTGCTACCGTCAGAGTAGCGGGCGCACCGCTGAGTATTCCCATTTTAAATATTATAAGGAACGCGGTTATAAGACCGTAAATTCCCTGCGTACCGGGAAGAGCCTGAAGTATAAGAGTTTTTCCGAACTTAGAGGGATCCTCTGCTAAAAGACCTGAAGCAGCTTCACCCACAAGACCAACTCCCCTTGCACTTCCCATACCCGAAAGTATGACCGCGAGAGCCGCGCCTATAAGCGCAAGAGTATTTCCTGTAAAGATAATAGACAAAAATTCGCTGAATGACATTTTGATTTCTCCTTTGATATTTTTTATTTTAAGATTCTATAGAGTTTATTGATTTATTTCCTGAGAAAACTTTTCAGAAGGCACCGCAGGCTCAAAGGGTATTCCTCCATCCTCGTAAAACTTACCGAAAAATTCTATATATTGAAGCCTTGACGTGTGTACGAAGGTACCCAGAACGTTTATGGCAAGGTTGAGCAGATGTCCTACGGCAAACGCCACGACCAGCGCAATAAAGCCAAACACCGTAGCTCCTCCCATAGTGCCGAGAATGTTTACTACCTGTCCGATTATTCCCGCCGCAAGTCCAAGCGCCAGAATTCTGGAATAGGACAGCAGGTCGGCTGCGTAATTTATAAGGTCGTAAAGTCCGAGCAGACCCTTGAGCAGCTTCATAACTATATTTTTTTCGCTCCGTCCGTGGGTAAGAACTATAACAGCCACCGCGGCTAAGGTCACCCAAAGCCCCACAGAGGGCATAAATAACAGCAACGAAATTCCGCCGAAGAGCAGCCAGTACGCTCCGATATCAAGTATAGCGTCAAGCACGTGTCCGTCCTTGCAAAGCACGTAGAACTGGACCGCCATTCCCGCGATAAGGTGTACCGCACCGACTCCCAAGGAGAGAAGCAGGAATCCCATAGGATTTTGCAACGGGTCAAAAAGCAGCGCCACGTTAGCGCCAGTCGCGCCCATAAGCGCGAGATTGGGAAGCTGTTCCTCGGGTATGCCCATCATATTTCGCATAATCGCAAGCGGCAGGTCACCAAAATAAGCCCCGAATAGCACACCGAAAATTATACACGAAAATCCGCAGTACCCAAACATTTTAAGAAATCTTTGCATTCCCTCTGCGGGGTGCAAAAATTTCACCGCTCCAAAGCAGGCAAGCACAAGGATAATTCCGTAGCCCGCGTCGGCAAACATTATGCCGAAGATAATGAAGTAGAATATACTCATTATGAACGTGGGGTCAAATCTTCCGTAGAGCGGATAGGAATACATTCCAAGCACCCACTCGAAGTTCGTGGCAAAGCCGTTGTTCTCCAGCAGTATGGGAGGTATCTCCTCACCCTCGGGCTCGCTTATTTCGTAAGCGCACTCGAAGCCCTCAAGAAATCCTTCCACCGCCGCCTCGCGTCTTGCGGGTATCCAGCCCTTTATAACAGCAACGCTGTCGGTAGCCGCAAGCTTGAGCTTTTGCTCTACCGACACAAGCTCGGTGGCTTCCATATCGTAAAGCACCTCAAGAGCGTCTACGCGCTTTGCCAATTCGACAAGCCTTGCCTTGAGCGTTTCACTTTCAGCAGAAAGTGACTTGAGCCGCTTACGGGCGTCACCGATACACTCGGTCGCTGTCATTTCGCTACCCGCGAAGGATGCGCGGAGAAATCCGTAGGAGCTGAGCAGAGCGCTTACTCCCGCGCTGTCGCTCTTATGGCAGAAGAATACGGCGTATATGCCGTTCTTATCGCTTCTGAGTATCTGCGCGATAGCTCCCTCCTTGTAAAGTGCCTTACCGCACACATCAAGGTCTGTGGCAGGGGGCAGCACTCCAAGGAAGCAGTCGGAGCTGTCGGTGCCCGAAAATCCCAGAGGCATATCGTATTCTACGTATGGCTCTGCCGCGGCAATATCCGCCTCGCACTTTGCCCTCTCGGCTTTAATGGCATTAAGCCTGTCCTCGGCTGAGAGTGCCTCCTTCACAGTCCGTCTTGACCTTTCGGCGTGTCCTTTTTTTACGAACGCCTCGGTATCCACCTCTGTTTTTTGCGGGAACAGCCCCTTGCTCCTCTTTACGAAGGGATCAAGCAGATTTATGGCTCTTCCGATATCCGAGATATCAGATTCAAGCTCAAGCCTGCGCGCGTCGCAGTTTATTCTCGCGAGAGAAAGCTCCTCTATCGAGTGCTCCTCGTGCTGAGATATCTCCACGCAACGCAGCTTGATAAGCCTTCTCACCAGCTCGTCCAGCCGTTCCTTATGGGCGAACACCGTAAGCCTTTTCATTCTGCTTACTGACATTGTTCCTTCACTCCCGCAATGATAGTTCTGACCGCCTCTCTCATATTGAAATCAGCCGTCTCCTGCATAGCCTTTGCCTCCAGAAGAGCCTCTTCCTCGGCGCTTTTCAACACCTCTTCCGCTCTGCTCTTAGCTATGTCAAGCTTTTCCCTGTTTTGTCTCTGCGCCTTTTCCTCTGACCTTTGACAGAGCTTTTTCCCTTCTGCCTCGGCAGTGCGGATACGCGCCTTCGCCTCTTCCTGCGCATCGCTCCTTATTTTCTGAGCCTGCGCCTCGGCATCCCTTATTTTTTCAATTATTTCTCTTGACAAAATCCCATCGCCTCCGTATCAACATTTAGCATTGTTTTGTCTTTTTCCGCTTTTCCCAAGCGAAAATATATTATATCTATTATATCATATTTATAATATATCTTCAAGACATTTTTGTAAAAAACAGTATATTATTACAAAACTTTTCATTTTTAGGCTCGTTTATATGAAAAATATGTCAATTCGGGCATCCTTCAGACTTTTAACCTCCCCCTTGTATACAAATATACCGTCATCCCCCCTGTATCGGGACCTTTCTCGCTTCGCATATTTGCGCAGCAGCAGCTTAGGGGGAATCATACACTGCTCGGTCACGCTCCACGTAAGCGGTCTTACGTAGCCCGCAATCTCGGTTCTCCCTCTTAAAAGGCGCACGCGCATCAAAACAGAAACAAGCTCCGCATCCTCGTGACACACTCTGCATAAGAGCTCATAGAAAAGTCTTTCACCTTTGTTGGTTTCAACACAGTCGCAAATCCGCTTCCCGCAAAAGTCCTCACATTCCTTGCCTATCCTTTTGTAAAACGCATTTATCCTTTCAGCTCCGCTTATAACGGGAACACTTATCTTATACCGCAAGCGCTCGTTGCCCCCGTCATATACTCTGCCTTTTTTTATATCGTATTCAACACTCATAAAAAAACCTCCGGCGATATCTATTTTAAGCATATCGCCGAAGGCATAAAAATATTACGTCTAATTCACAGCCGCAGGGTCGGTGGAAAACATATTCTCCACCTCACCTCGCAATGCAGGATGCTTCGAAAGGTCGGTGTCCTCCCCTATCAGCCTCTTTGCTTCACTGAAGGCAAGGCTCATCAGCCCCGTATCGTCACACAGCTCAGCCAATCTGAATTTTACTCCTCCGCTCTGACGCACCGAGCCGCGGGCGCCGTTTCTGAGAAAATCACCCGGACCCCTCATAGCAAGGTCCTTTTCGGCTATGCTGTATCCGTCGTAAGAGCTTTTCAAGGTAAGCAAGCGCTCCTTTGCGCTACCCTCGGTATTTATATCCTCGGAAACCAGTATGCAGTAGGATTTTCTCTCTCCCCTTCCCACACGTCCGCGAAGCTGATGCAGCTGCGACAGCCCGAAGCGCTCGGCGTTCTCAACTATCATAAGCGAAGCGCGAGGCACATTAACCCCCACCTCTATGACCGTAGTGGAAACCAAAATATGGGTTTCTCCCGACACAAAAGCCTTCATTTTCTTCTCTTTTTCACGGCTGCTTAGCTTACCGTGAAGAAAATCGACCTTAAATTCGGGGAATTCCTCTTCAAGCTCCGCAGAAAATTTTACAGCAGATTTCAGAGGAGCGCGAGGTCTGTCATCGTCAAGTCGGCAGAGCAGGTCGCCCTCTGTTCCCACGCTCTCCATAAGCAGGTCTGCCTGCTCCTCCTCGGAGCTCTCGTCAACCGAGGGGCACACCACGTAAACCTGACCGCCGCTCTCAATCTGCTTTCTTATAAAGCCGTTGAGCCTTTGTCGGTAGCTGTCGTCCACCGCAAAGGTATCCACCCTCTGGCGTCCTGGGGGTATCTCGTCTATCACCGAGATATCGAGATCGCCGTAAAGAGCCAACGCCAAGGAGCGGGGTATAGGGGTAGCGCTCATAACCAGCGTATGCGCCATAGGATTTTTTCTTGCCAACGCCGCTCTCTGGTCAACCCCGAAGCGGTGCTGCTCATCCACTACCGCAAGTCCGAGGGAATAGAAGTCAACGCCCGCCGAAAGAAGCGCGTGCGTGCCTATGACCACGTCTATCCTGTCCTCGCACTCCGAGGACAGTGCCGCGTATATTCTGCGCTTTTCCGCCGCGGGAGTAGCTCCTACCAAGAGAGCCGCGCGAAGCCCGAGCCTTGCGAAAATCTCACTGAGTGACTCATAATGCTGTCTGGCAAGTATCTCGGTAGGCACCATAAGCGCCGCCTGATGACCGCTTTGCACGGCAAAAAGTATAGCCGCGGCGGCACAGACCGTCTTTCCGCTGCCTACGTCGCCTATGACCATACGGCACATAAGCATATCCCTTGCCATATCCGCCCGTATCTCCTCTATTACTCGGCTCTGTGCCCCCGTAAGCTTGTATGGCAGTACGCCAAGAAGAGGCTGTACGTCTCCGCCGGCGCAAGGAAAGGCGGGAGAACGCCTGTTCTTCTCCCCCGATATTGTAAGCCCCAAGGCGAAATTGAAAAACTCGTCAAATATAAGGCGTTTTTTTGCCGAAGCCAACGCCGCAAAATCCTTTGGAGCGTGTATATTACGTATAGCATAGGAGCGTAGGCACAGTCCGTTTCTCCGCCTTATTTCCTCGGGAAGAGGGTCCTCTGCATCCTCAGCTACCGACGCAAGGGTCAGAGCCGCCCGAATATCCTTTGCTATCTGCTTCCCCGTTATGCCCTCGGTCAGGGGATACACGGGTATAAGCTCGGGAAGCTCGGCATCCTCGCTCCACGCCTCGTATGCGGGAGAGGTCATAACGTATCTTCCCGCCTTATACTCCACCTTACCGTAAAAGCGGAAGGTGCTGCCCACCGTAAAGGTAGCCTTCAGGTATTCCTGATTAAAAAAGGTGATATCGCACACCGCGCTGTCGTCATAGGCGCGAAACTTGGTCAGCGTCATACGCCCCTTTACACGCACACTCTTGGGCTCGGTCGCTACCGTAAGCAGATAGGCGCTCTTCGTGAGTCCGTCTCCTTCGGTCAACAGCTTTATATTTCCTCTGTCCTCGTAGCCTCTCGGGTAATGGAGAAGCAGGTCGCCTACCGTTTTTATTCCCATAGCCGCATATCTTGATGCCCGCACATCACCTACGCCGTACAGCTTTTTTACATCGGTACCGAAAACACGCATATCCGAACCTCCCTTCACGCATTTTATATATTATACACCAAGCCCTCGGGCTATGTCAATAAAATTACCCTACAAACAAAAGGTATATAAATTTGTTATATTTCACCAAATTTTTGATTAACCGCTTTTTCTTATTGACAAGCACACGGAAGTGTAGTATAATGTAGGATAGAAAAAAATATTTTGCGGACCGGAGGTTAGCAATGAAAAAAATCTTAGCACTTATATTGGCAGCTTTGCTTATATTCTGTATGGTAGCTTGCTCTAAAAAGGAAGAGGAAGAGACCGGAGACGATGATAATAAATCTCAGGCAGAGAGCACCGTAAAGACCGACGCGGGAACCTTTGAATACGGCACTAACGAGGAGGGCGACTACGAAATAACCGCTTTTTCTCCCGCAGCCCTTGACCCCGTAGAGCTTACACTTCCCAAGGAAACCGATGACGGAAGAGATATCGTGGGAATTTCGTCTGACGCCTTCAAGACCCGTCTTACGGTAAAATCAGTGGCTATTCCCGAAACCTACCTGTACATAGGCGACTATGCGTTTTACGGATGTGATAATTTGGAAAAGGTTACTATGGCTGACAGCGTTACCGAAATAGGTCAGGGCGCGTTCCAGAACTGCCCTAAGCTGGCGACCCTTACCCTTTCTAAGGGCATAGTCACAGTATCCGAGGATGCGTTCAGAGGCTGTGCGGCAATAACCGAGGTTGACCTTTCGGGCGCGGCACAGGTTATTGAACAGGGTGCCTTCTTTGGATGCGCAGAGCTTACAAAGATAACTATATCGGACAAGATAAATTACGTTTCGGCATACGCCTTCAGCAACGCTGACAAGATTACTTATACCGTTGCGGACGGCGCTAAGTACCTTGGAAACGCGGAAAATCCCTATCTCGTATTGGTGTGCGCGGAGGACCTTGACGTTGAGACCTGCAAGGTAAACGATAAGACCAAGCTCATAGCAGACAGAGCCTTTGCTTACTGCTCTTACCTCGACAGGATAGAGCTGGGTGATGCGGTCACCGTAATAAACGGTACCTGCTTTGAGAACGACCCCGCCTTTGACAAATCCTTCGGAGCAAACGAGATACCTCAGGTAGACATCACCTTTAACGAGTATGAAAACGGACGCTACCTTGGAACAGACTCCAATCCCTATATGGTCCTCGTGTATATCATTGCTACCAATGACGACGACTTCAAGCTTCACAAGGATACCAAGATAATCACGGACACAGCCTTTGAGGGCTCAAAGATAGAGGATATCAGCTTCGAAGGAACCGAGGAGCAGTGGAAGGCTATAATAAAGAGCGAAAACTGGAATCACGACAAGATTATAAACGTTCTTTGGGCACAGCCTGCGGCAAACTGATAAAAAGATATAAAACGGAGAGTGTTAAACTCTCCGTTTTATTTATTGTTTAAGCTTAAACTCAAAGCGTTGCTTTATCTCCACATACAGTCTATCATCACGCAAGGGGTGGAGCATCGCCACGACATTCTCGCCTTCCTCGTCGAAGCAGCAGAATATTCCCTTGTCATTTCCCGCGCGTGTCCACTGGAGCTGTTCTCTCGACAAGCAAAGAGGAATATCCGAAGAAAATCTTATCTCAACGAAGGCCGCGGAACGCTCCGACCTTATACTAAGCGCCGCGCTTCTTGTGGGTGAGCACCGCCTTGCTACCATAAGCATATTAAGAACAAACGCTGTAAAAAGCGGGAAGTCGGTCTTTGAATAAGCCTCACCCTCCAAGGATTCAAGCTCTATGGGACATCCCGTAAACATGGACAGCGCCGCGCATTGCTCCGCCAATATTCTTCTCCGCTCGGCTTCATCGTGGCAATCCTCAAGACGGTATATATCACAAAAGCACTTTCTTATTTCCTCGACCAATCCAAAAAAGGCTTCTCTCTTTTCATTAAGCCGTGCCGACATTCTGGCACAGCCAAAATCTATATGTCGCGACACCTCAAAAAGCTCGGGGGCATCCTTTATAAATCTTAGCAGCTCCTTTGGCGATATATAAGGACGCATAGCAACGCAAAGCGTGGCTGAGGGAAAAAGCGACGGAGATACTATCCAAAGCTCTCTTTCATTTCCCGTGACAAGCAATCTCTCGGTATAGGACATAGCAAACTCTCTCAGCTCTCTTCTCTGCTCCACCGAGAGTATATCAACATTTATCCGCTCTCCCGCTATGGCACCCGTAGATATCAAGGACACCTCGGGTGCAAGGGATAATATGGCGTGTGCCGATATAAATCTTTTTTTCATAACCGCGGCTTGAGAATAACCTATTTCCAAACGCTCAAAGCAGCCTTTTTCTTCAATTCCCTGTTTTGTCAATTCTTCTCTTTTCATCCTTCTTCAAAAATACTTTTATCTAATTATAAGTTTTTTACAGAAAATTGTCAAGTATGCCTTGAATATTCCTTGACAAACCGGTTTGAAAATGCTATAATTTCTGTGAAAATAAACCAAAGGAGCACTGCAATGAAAGTAACAGTCTGGAATGAAAATCAACACGAAAAATCCATACCTAAGGTTTGTGAGCTTTATCCCGGAGGCATACACGCGTATATAGCCGGCTTCCTTAAGGCTGATGACGTTGAAGTAAGAACAGCAACCCTTGACGATGAGGAATGCGGTCTTACCGACGAGGTACTCAGGGATACCGACGTCCTTATCTGGTGGGGTCATATGGCACACAACAGAGTACCCGATGAAATAGTTGAACGTGTAAAAAGCTACGTTCTTTCGGGAATGGGTCTTGTAGTTCTCCATTCGGGACATCACTCCAAGATATTTAAGGCTCTTATGGGTACGACCTGTAACCTCAAGTGGCGCGACGACGCCAGAGAACGTGTCTGGACTGTTGCTCCCAATCACCCCATAGCAGCCGGCATACCCGAATCCTTCGTTCTTGAGCCCGAGGAGATGTACGGTGAGCCCTTCGGAATTCCCGAGCCTCAGGAAACCGTCTTTATGGGATGGTTCAACGGCGGCGAGGTCTTCAGAAGCGGTTGCACGTGGGTTCGCGGAAACGGCAAGATATTCTACTTCCAGCCAGGTCACGAGACCAACCCATCCTTTAGGAACGAGCACGTTCAGAGAATAATCAAGAACGGTGTAAGATGGGCTTGTCCCGTAAACAAGAACATTCCTCTTGTTTGCCCTCACGTTGAGCCCGTTGAAAATGTTTAAGGAGAGATTTATTATGTCAACCAATATACTTCGCGGCAAGACCATAGTGGCTATCGGTGACTCGCTTTTTCACGGTAATAAAGACTGTCAAGGTAACACCTGGCTTGAGATGATGGCGCGACGAAATGAAATGACCCTTTACAATTACGGTCAAAACGGCAATACAGTAGCAGTACAGCACCTTGAGCAGCAGCCTCTGCCCCCTATGTGCGTCCGCTATGCCGATATGGCTGACGATGCTGATTACGTGGTAGTGCTTGGGGGCGCTAATGATAAGCGTCTGCACGTGCCCCTTGGAGGCATCACTTCCTCTTCTCCAGAAACCTTTTGCGGTGCGCTTAACGGACTCATTGCGGGTATTACCGAAAAGTACCCCAAGGCACGTATACTGTTTATGACAAACTATAACCGTTGGCCCACAAAAAACGAAATCGGGCTGTCGGATATCGACTATGTCGAAGCTATGAAGCAGGTATGTGCCGAGTGGTCTATCCCCTGCTTTGACAATTACCACAACTGCGGTATCTCCTTCCAAAACCCCGCCCATTCCGCGTGGATGGATGAAGGCGTTGTCCGCGGTGACGGTCCCAACCGCCATTTCTCCTCCGAGGCATATGAGTGGTTATCCTACAAGTACGAGGCTATACTCTCATCCATCTGACAAAAGAAGCATAGAAAAGTTTATTTACTTCCACTGAGCGAGGTATCACAACAGCAAAAGCCGATACGGAAAATTCCGTATCGGCTTTTGCTTCATTTAGAAAACTGCTCTGACCTCTTCGCTTCTTATTTTAGAAATAAACTCTTGTATTTACATCAAAATCCTTGTACACCTCGGACACGTTCCTGTCAAGAACTATCTCTATCACGCTCATTATAGGCGCGCGTTTGCCCGAAAATTCAAGATCCAGCTTCCCGTTTTTAACCGAATACTTTATTTCGTCACCCGAGCGCGATATCACGTCTATGACCTCCGCTCCGCAAAGGGGCAATGAAAGCTTGGGACTTGCATCCTCCTTTATAAAGGCATATATCTTATTGTCCTTATGGTTAAATCCGCCTATCTCCTTGCGGTTTTTGAAGGGACCGCAACGAGTACCGTAAATGGTATCTCCGTATTTGTCCATCCATTCGCCGACCTCAAGAAGCCTTGCCTCGTGAGTAGGGTCAAGAGAGCCATCCCCTCTGGGGGGAATGTTAAAGAGAAGATTTCCACCGCCCGTTACGACCTCGACCAACAGATATATTATCTCCTTGAGCGACATTATCTTCTTGTCAGGAATCCATCCCCACGTGGCATCGTTAAATATAGTATAGCAGGTTTCCCACGGACGCTCGGCGTCAAAATCTCCCACTATTCCCTCGGGTGTGGTATAATCGCCCAAGCGGCGCATACCGTAGCGATTGTTGACGACTATGTGCGGCTGAAGCGAACGCACCATCTCGTGCATCTCGTACTCTCCCCAGAATTCGGGAATCATAACCTTTTTGTAGGAGGATTCCTCGTCGTCGTAGGAGATGTTCCATTTATTGAGGTTATATCCTCTTGCAAGCCAGTCATCCTCTCCGCCGTCGAACCAGAGAATATCTATATTGCCGTAATTTTCCATAAGCTCACGCACTTGTGCAAAGCACTGCTCGCGCATAGCCTCGGCACTCTTGCGGTACATACGGGGAAAGAAATACCCCTCAAAGCGCCAATCCAATGGCGAGTAATAAAATCCAACCGCAAGACCCGCGTTTCGGCAGGCATCGGCGTATTCTCTAACCAAATCGCGCTTTGCGGGGGTATTCATTACCGTAAAATCTCGGTATGAGCACTTACTGTCATAAAGCGCAAAGCCGTCGTGATGGCGAGTGGTAAAGACCATATATTTCATTCCCGCCTTTTTTGCAAGCTGGGCATAATACGCAGCGTCAAAGTTTTCGGCACTAAATTGCTTTTCGGCTATCTCGGCGTAATCGTCCCTATCTATTGGCTCGTGATACATTACCCACTCGTTGATACGCGCTATGACCGAATACACACCGTAGTGTATAAACATTCCAAACTTATGATCTCTCCATTGGTCTATTCGCTCTTTGCTACCCATATTCAACTCTCCTTTAAGCTCCTGTAAGGCTTCTCTGTGAGCACGGGGGTCCTTTATCATCTGTTGAAGTATGACAGAAGCGGGAATAGACAGTATCTCGCATATTTTACGCACAGCACCTATATCTGGCAAAGTAAGGTTCTTTTCCCATTTTGATACCGCTTGCTTTGACACAAAAAGCTTTCCACCAAGCTCGGACTGTGTCATTCCCTGCTGCCGTCTGTATTCTCTGATTATTTCTCCTACACTTTTCATAAGCGACCTCCACGATTGCTGTGGTTAAATTCTATCATACAAAAAAATCCCTGTCAATGCTGTTATCGAAAACAAAAGTTGCCTATCCGTTGACAAAAAGGCGGAGAATTAACTTCTCCGCCTTTGGTCATATTATCTCGTCCTTATGGATATTCATCTTCTCATCATTGAATACGACTCGGGTCTTACCGTCCTCATAGAGGGTCAGTGCGCAACCGATAAAGGAATTTCCCTTCTCTTTATCAAATATAGGCTTTGAGCCGATTATAGCGGGACAGGGCTGACCCTGACCGTCAAACTCGCATCCGGGCATTGAAATTCCAACAAAATGATAATGTCCGTAAAGCAGAAGGTCGGGCTTGATATGCTCACGCATAAGCCTCGTCCACTCGCCGTAAAGCTCCTGCTCGATATCAAATGGGAATCTGTCTATATGCGTAAATCCGATGTGTGAAATTACAAGCTTGTACTTTACACCCTCAGCGTTGTACTCACTGTCGGCATTTTCAATGACGTTCTTTATAAATTCGGTCTCCTTGAGCCTGAAATTGTGGAAGCATATAGTTCCGCCGTACTCGTCGTTGGTATCGCTCTTATCCTCGCCGCAGTCAAGAAGAAGTCCCCAGACGCATCCCACGCGGAAGGTATAATAGGTCTTTCCGTTAAAAGTAGGAATATAATTGGGCATATCCTCGGCGTGAATTCCGCGGGTATCGTGATTTCCTCTTGCAAACACTACGGGGCAATGACCGCCCGTAACTCCCGCGGCTATCTCACAGATAGCGTTGAAGTTCTTTATATCGCCGCTGTGATTGGGAATATCGCCGTTAAGCACCAACAGGTCTATCTCTTCCCCGAAGAAGCGTCCTGCCGCCACTGGCTCTGCCACCAGATTGTGAGCATCGGAGATGTGATATACGTTTATATCCCCGCCCTCACTTACGGGACGGAAATCAACGGTAAGCTCGCGCTCGGGCTCGCTTGTGGGGAAATAAGGCTTACGCTCTATCATTTTCTTATAGACTACGGTATACTCCTTTGCCTCGTCAAGCACTGACATAGGAAGCTCTACCTTGTGCATATTGGTGTTAGAGCGAAGAATTCCGTTGCAGTCATCGTAAAAAATCTTATCTCCAACCTTGACCCACATTATGACCTCATCGTCAAAGGGCACGAAAATATTGTAATTTTTGCCCACAGCAAAAACGGTTGGATATGCAAGCATGTATTTTGGAAGCATAATTTTTCTCCTTGACACATTTATACCTTTAATCAATTATAGCATATTATGTTTTTATATGCAATAATAGGCAAGAAAAAATTTCAAAATCTCTTGACAAAAAATTTGCCTTGTGCTATAATTCAATAAACCGATGAAAAGGAGTAAGTAGCTTACGCCAACTTCATTCAGAGAGCCGCGGATGGTGGAATCGCGGTATGAAAGCCGTAATGCGAATGGACCTTTGAGGGCAATCGGAAAGAAAGCGCCGCTTTCGAGTATGTGCGACGGAGGACTTACCGTAAAAAGGTCTGCATATTTTAAGTATGCGCAAGAGGACATTATTTGTCAAGCAGGGTGGCACCGCAGGATCTTGGTCCTGTCCCGGCAAACAAGATTTGCGGGACGGACTTTTTTGTTTGCCCCGAACACAGTAGAACCGAAAGGAGACATATCATGTCACAAAAGATCCCCTACAAAATTTATCTTGAAGAAAGCGAAATGCCCCGCGAGTGGTATAACGTAAGAGCGGATATGAAGAAAAAGCCCGCTCCCCTTCTCAACCCCGAAACGCTTGAGCCTATGACGGCTGAGGAGCTCGCTCCCGTGTTCTGCGATGAGCTTATACGTCAAGAGCTTGACGATACCACGGCGTATTTCCCTATACCCGACGAGATAAGAGATTTCTATAAAATGTACCGTCCCGCTCCTCTCATAAGAGCTTATTGCCTTGAGGAGAAGATGCAGACCCCCGCTAAGATATACTACAAGTTCGAGGGTAACAACACCAGCGGAAGCCACAAGCTGAACTCGGCTATCGCTCAGGCGTACTACGCAAAGAATCAGGGACTCAAGGGCGTTACCACCGAAACGGGCGCGGGTCAATGGGGCACGGCTCTTTCAATGGCTTGCTCTTACCTTGGACTTGACTGCAAGGTATTTATGGTAAAATGCTCCTACGAGCAGAAGCCCTTCCGCCGCGAGGTAATGAGGACCTACGGCGCGTCGGTCACTCCCTCCCCCTCTATGGATACCGAGGTGGGAAGAAAGATACTCGCCGAGCACCCCGGCACCTCGGGAAGCCTTGGCTGCGCTATCTCGGAGGCTGTTGAGGTGGCGTCCAATACCGAAGGCTACAGATACGTTCTGGGCAGCGTGCTCAATCAGGTAGGTCTGCACCAGTCTATCATAGGTCTTGAGACCAAGATTGCTCTTGACAAATACGGTGAGAAGGCAGATATAATTATCGGCTGCGCAGGCGGCGGCTCTAACCTTGCGGGACTTATCGCTCCCTTTATGGGTGAGAAGCTTCGCGGCGAGGCAGATTACCGCTTCATCGCCGTTGAGCCTATGTCCTGCCCCAGCCTTACACGCGGAAAGTACGCCTACGACTACTGCGACACGGGCGCTGTCTGTCCCTTGGCTAAGATGTACACCTTGGGCAGCAACTTTATTCCCGCCGCAAGTCACGCAGGGGGACTTCGCTATCACGGAATGAGCCCCGTGCTCTCCGAGCTTTACGACCAAGGACTTATGGAGGCGGTATCCGTAGAGCAGACCGCGGTATTCGCCGCGGCTGAGTATTTCGCAAGAGTTGAGGGTATACTCCCCGCTCCCGAGAGCAGCCACGCTATAAAGGTAGCCATGGACGAGGCACTAAAGTGCAAGGAAACGGGCGAGGAAAAGACCATCGTCTTCGGTCTGACAGGTACGGGCTACTTCGATATGTTCTCTTACGAGAAATTCCACGACGGAAAGATGAACGACTACCGTCCCACCGACGAGGAGCTTGAGGCAAGCTTCAAGAGATTGCCTAAGGTCGATTAAAAAATATATCCATAAACATACGAATCGGCAGAGGAATTGTTCCTCTGCCGATTCTTCTTTTACATATTATGATGCTTTTTTCTGCTCTTATGCTCAAGCAGCTTGCGCGCCTCCTCGCGGGCACTGACCTTTTCCTCGGGACGTATCTCTCCCGCCTTCTGCAAGGATATCTTTGTGAGCATAGGTCCTACTATCTCGTATATGAGCACCGCAAAGAGCGTGATATTGGCTACTATCTTTCCCTCGGGTCCGAGAGTCTCTGCCTTGATTGCCATTCCAAGCGCCACTCCCGCCTGAGGCAGAAGGGTTATTCCAAGGTATTTAACTATATTCTTGTCGCATCCCGTAGCCTTAGCGCTGATATACGATCCGCCGTATTTGCCCGCGGAACGCGCCAGAATATAAACAAGACCTATAACAACTATGGCAAGGTCGGTAAATACCGAGAGCTCAAGCTCCGCTCCGCTTAATACGAAGAAAAGCACCAGAAGAGGCGCAGACCACCTCTCTACCCTTTCCATAAGCTCCTCGGAGAAGTCGCACTCGTTGCAGAACATTGTTCCCAGCATCATGCATACCAGCAAGGAGGAGAAGGCAATATGGATACCGCCTACCTCGAACTTCATCATCGAAAGAGCCACGGTGATAAATATGAACGCCACCGACATAGAAAGTCGCTTTGAGCGCGAATGGAAGAACTTTTCAAAGAATGTGAACAGATGTCCCATTATTGCGCCCAGCAGGAGCGAGAGCACCACCTCAAGGAGAGGCTCGACTATTATAGATACCATATCTATGGGTCCCGCGATGACCGCCTTTGCCACGCCGAAGGATATAGCAAAGAGCACAAGTCCCACCGCGTCGTCAAGAGCAACTATGGGAAGAAGTATATCGGTAAGGGGTCCCTTTGCCTTGTACTGACGTACTACCATAAGCGTTGCCGCGGGAGCTGTTGCCGACGCTACCGCTCCAAGCACGATAGCCGCGGGAAGAGGAAGCTTGTCGGGCATCATAAAGTGTATTCCTATAAGCACCGCGTCAACCAAAAGGGTTGCAACCACAGCCTGAACTATGCCGATCACCGTCGCCTGACGTCCCGTTTTCTTCAAGTGGGAAAGACGAAATTCGTTTCCTATGGAAAAGGCTATAAAGCCAAGGGCTACGTCGGCTATGAGCGAAAGCCCCTCGACCTGAGCCATGCTGTTAAAGCCCAAGCCCTCTATATTAAGCGCTCCCAGAAAATACGGTCCCACCAGAATTCCCGCAACGAGATACGCGGTAACCGCAGGAAGCTTTACAAGCTTAGCAAGCCTTGAAAGCATAAGACCCGCAAAGAGCGCCACCGACAGTGTAAGTAATAACTGCATGATTTTTCTCCTATATAAATATCAATATATTTTAACCTTTGAGATTATAGCACTTATTACCCGAAAAGTCAATACAAATAAAAATTTTCTTTTCTCTTTCATCAAGGTATTTTTTGACATAGAAAACGGGCTGCAAAAGCAGCCCGTTTGTTTTCATTATGCGTTTTCTTTCTTATAGTTTTCAACTATCTTCTGTGCTATATTACCGGGGACTGTGTCGTAACCGGTCACGCTGAACTCAAAGCTTCCTCTGCCCTGAGTCATCGCGCGGAGCGCGATAGGATAGTCAACAAGCTCTGCCTTGGGAGCTACCGCGTGGACAGTAGTATATCCCTTCTGAGCGGCGGGATCCATACCCATTACCGCGCCGCGGCGCTTGTTAAGGTCGCCCATAACGTCACCAACGAGAGAATCGGGAACGGTAATATCCATATCGCCCACAGGCTCAAGGATAACTGGAGCCGCCTGCTCAAGACACTTCTTGTACGCGATGCTTGCGGCAGTCTTGAAGGATATTTCATCAGAGTCAACGTCGTGGTAAGAGCCGTCGTAAAGGTCAGCGGCAAGTCCTACCAGCGGGAAGCCCGCAACGCCCTTAGCCATTGCGTCCTGAAGTCCCTTCTCTACTGCGGGATAGAAGTTCTTGGGAACCGTACCGCCAACTACGGATACGCTGAACTCAAGTCCCTCGCTCTGGGCGGGAGCAAAGCGGATCTTAACGTGACCGTACTGACCCGAGCCGCCGTTCTGCTTCTTGTGCTTACCTTCAACGTCAACTCTCTTTGTGATCTTCTCACGATAAGCCATCTTGGGAACGTCAAAGTTTACGTTTACTCCAAAGCGGTTCTTAAGCTTAGCCGAAAGCACTGCAAGGTGCATATCGCCAAGACCAGAGATAAGCATCTGCTTGGTCTCCGCGTTGTTCTCATACTTAAGGGTGAGGTCCTCCTCAAGCATCTTTGCGATACTCTGGGATATCTTGCCCTCGTCCTTAGCGGTAGCGGGGGTCATTGCTCTGGTATAGTAAGGCGTGGGGTAGGTAATAGCAGCGTAGCTGAATTCCTTATTCCATGTCAGTGTGTCGTTGGTGTTGGTGCCGGTAAGCTTCGCTACCATACCGATATCACCGCAAGCAAGCTCCTCTACCTCGGTCTGCTTCTTACCGTTCATTATGTAGATATGAGCCAGCTTTTCGCTGTCGCCCGTGGTATTGTTCTTCATAAGCAGGTCGCGCTTTACTGTTCCGCTCATTACCTTGAAGTAGGACATCTTTCCAACGAAGGGGTCTGCAACCGTCTTGAATACGAACAGGGAGGGCTCGCCCTCAACGCTTATATCCATACTGTCGCCGTTAGCGAGAAGCTCCTGCTTCTTAGCGGTATGGCGGGGGAAGGACTCGGTGATCTTGTCAAGCATAGTCCACACGCCCCAGAGCTTTGTCGCCGCGCCGCAGAATACGGGGACGATATCACCGTGGATAATACCCTCGTGAACCGCGTTGATAGCCTCGATATGGGTGATCTCCTCGCCGCCGAAATACTTTTCCATAAGCTCCTCGTCGGTGCTTGCGACCGCCTCCATAAGCATATCGCGGTACTTAGCAACAGCCTCCTTGGACTCCTCGGGGATAAGCTCTATGCTATGGCGTCCGTTGTTATCGAACACGTGAGCGCTTTCGTCGATAAGGTCGATACATCCCGTAACCTCTCCGTTCTTGACCATAGGAATAGTCAGAGGACAGATATGCTTACCGAAGGTAACGTGAAGGTCGTCAAGAACTCTCGCGAAGCGTGCCTCGTTATCGTCAAACTTGTTGATAAAGAACGCCTTGGGCAGACCTGCCGCGTCGGCATAATTCCACGCAAGCTCTGTTCCTATCTCGATACCTGCCTTACCGTCAACCACGATGACCGCGCTGTCAGCAACGCGCAGAGCCTGATGAGCCTCGCCTACGAAGTCAAGATAGCCGGGAGCGTCGATAAGATTTATCTTTGTGTCCTTCCACATCATATTAAGAAGCGATGCGGACAGCGAGAAGCCTCTCTTGGTCTCCTCTGCATCATAGTCGGACACGGTATTTCCGTCAGCAACCTTTCCGAGACGGTCGGTTCCGCCGGTAATATATAACATTGCTTCGGCAAGCGAAGTTTTACCGCAACCTCCGTGTCCAAGCAGTACGATGTTTCTGATTTGTTTGGTGTCTACAACAGCCATTGGATCTTCCTCCTTCCTCCCGCTTTTGCGGAAAGATAAACTAAAATATTTTAACAAGTTAGCTAATTTTTTACTTGCCAAACTCGTTTTGTTGGTCTTTTTGACCAAACCTTTCTTCTATTATACTATATTTAAAGTGATTTTGCAATAGCTTTTTTTCTTTTTTTGCCGCTTGAAATATAGAAATGTCGGCACTCTTTTTGTGGATTTTTTACAAATAAAGGTTCCTATTCCTCAAAAAGCAAGGAATAGAAACCTTCTGTTTTTATTATATTTTATGTGCGTTATAGCACAATATTACTACCACCCAATTATACTCCGAAAAGCGTTCTGAGGTTCTCTCTTGTAAGCTCGGCTATCTTATCTACCGTGCATTCGCGAGCCTCAGCAAGCGCCGTTGCGGTATGGATAAGCCTGCCCGAGTGGTTTATCTTTCCTCTGAAGGGGTGAGGCGCGAGATAAGGCGCGTCGGTCTCAATAAGTATCCTATCGTCGGGAACTATCCTTGCCACCTCTTTTATTTTGGCGGCATTTTTAAAGGATACAACACCCGAAAAAGAGATATACCATCCTCGCTTGATAAGCTCACTTGCCATTTCCGCGCTTCCGCTGTAGCTGTGAAAAACTCCTCTTACGTCAGGATACTTTAACACCGTTTCAAAGCAATCGCCGTGCGCTTCCCTGTCGTGTATTATTACGGGCAGTGAAAGCTCTCTCGCAAGAAGAAGCTGAGCCTCAAAGCAAACTCTCTGCGCTTCCTTATCGTAGGGCTCCCAATAGTAGTCAAGCCCTATCTCCCCAACAGCTACAACCTTATTGGCAGGGTCGAGTGCAAGGCGCTTGACCGATTCTATCGCCTCATCAAGGGGCATCTTCATATCAGCCATATCGGTAGGATGAATACCCACGGCGGCGTACATATTGGCAAATTTCCTTGCCTGCTCCACCGCAAGAATATTGCTTTGGGGATTGGTTCCTATATTTATTACGCCGAGAAGCCCGTCGGAAAACAGCTCTTCGAGCAAAGCCTCAGCTCCCTGAGGATTCTCCTCGCCGTAAAATCTGTTATCATAATAATGTGCGTGTGAATCAAAAAACATATCTGCGCTTTAATAAATCATTTATAAAATTCCTCGGTAGTCCGTCTTTCAAAAAGCCTACTTATAGTATCCTTTGCATCAGCGTTTTCATAAAGCATGGCATATACCGCTTCGCATATAGGCATATCCACTTTATAACGCTCTTTAAGAAGCATGATAGCCCTTACGGTATAATATCCCTCAGCCAGCTCCCCGTAGTCCTCTCCCTTGATAAATGCCTCACCATAACGTCTGTTATGGCTAAAGTGCGAAAATACGGTTGCCTCATAATCACCCAGATGACAAAGACCGTAAACCGATATCTCATTGCCACCCATTGCCTTAATCAGTCTGCCTACCTCTCTGGTTCCTCTGGACATAAGAACTCCCTTTAAGGTGGACAGCTCAAGCCCATCAAGGATACCCGCGGCTATGCCTATGACGTTTTTCGCCGCCGCGCCGACCTCGTTGCCTATTATATCCTTGCCGTAGTAAAAGCGTATAAGTCTGCTTGAGAATGTTTCAACAAGAAGCTTTTTTATATCCTCGTGCCTACTGTCAATAACCATACAGTTAGGAATACCGCTGTAAAATTCCTGAACGTGTCCGGGGCCCAACCACACAGCTACCTTGTTAGTGAGGGATAATCTGCTTTCCGCTATTTGCGAGAGCCGTCTTCCCGTCTTTACCTCAAGTCCCTTCATACAAAGAATGAATATCTTGTTTTCAAGCCCGTAATCGCAAAGCTGCCCCATAAGGCTGTCCAATGCCTGAGAAGCAACGGATATAACTATAATATCCGCATCCTCTACGCAGGAATAGTCGGTAGAAAGGGATATACTCTCAGGAAGCTCCAGCAAATCGTTTTTCCGCGTCTGCAAAAATCTCTGCATGTGGGGAGAGCTGGGTCTGCCGCATAGAGTAACATCAAGTCCGCGGTCTATACTGTCAAGGTACCACGCTATAAGCGAGCCCCATCTTCCGCATCCGATAACAACTACCTTCATAGCTTAGCGTATCCTTTCGCCCAGAGGAGTATCCTGGGCAAGGAATACCACTCTTATCTGCTCCTCGCCGCTTGCCAGTATCATACCCTCGGAATCAATTCCGCAAAGCTTTGCGGGCTTGAGATTTGCCACGATTATAACCTTTTTGCCTATAAGATCCTCGGGAGCGTAGAATTTAGCTATTCCCGATACCACCTGACGCTTCTCATATCCAAGGTCAAGCTGTAAGCAAAGGAGCTTCTTCGCTTTGGGAACACGCTCACAGGACACTACCTGAGCCGTGCGAAGCTCAACGCCCATAAAGTCCTCAATGCCTATGAGGGCGCAGCCCTCGGGCTTTTCAGGTCTTGCCGAAGCCGCCTCGGCAGCCGCTCTCTGCGCCTCCATCTCAGCCTCAAGCTCTGCAAGAAGCTTTGCCTCGTCTATTCTCGCGAACATAACTCTGGAGTCGCCTACCTCGCTGCCTGCCACTATAGCACCAAACTTGTCCTCGCTGCCGATAGTATCAAAGTCGCAGGCATCTGTACCCAGCTTCTGGAGTATCTCAGCCGCCGTATCGGGAATGATAGGCTGAAGCATTACAGCACCCCAACGGATAGCCTCAAGGAGATTATAGAGCACCGTGCCCAATCTTTCTCTCTGCGCCTCATCCTTAGCCAGAGCCCAAGGCATAGTTTCATCAATGTATTTATTAGCTCTGTTGAACATCTCGAATACGCACTCCACTGCATCCGCGATGTGGAAGGCGTCCATATTCTGGGTCATTCCCTCGTATGCCTTTACGCACGCCGCCTTGAGTTCACCGTCAAGAGCCTCGGGGGCGGTGGGTGCCTGAACTACCTTGTCAAAGTACTTCTTCTGCATATCCAGAGTTCTCTTCACAAGGTTACCCATATTATTTACAAGGTCGGTATTGTATCTCTTTATGACCGACTCATAGGTTATGCTTCCGTCGGAGTTGTAGGGCATCTCGGAAAGCGCGTAATATCTTACGCCGTCAACGCCGAATCTCTCCGCGAGAGCATCCGCATATATAACGTTTCCGCGGGATTTTGACATCTTTTCAACGCCGAAGTTGAACCAAGGATGTCCGAACACCTTCTTGGGAAGCGGAATGTCAAGCGCCATAAGGAATATAGGCCAATAAATGGTGTGAAAACGAAGAATATCCTTACCGATAACGTGAACGTCACAGGGCCAATATTTCTTGAAATGCTCGGACTGCTCCTCATAGGATTTGTCCGCGTCATAGCCGAGAGCGGTAATATAGTTGGTAAGGGCGTCAAGCCATACGTAGACCACGTGCTTGTCGTCGAAATCCACGGGAATTCCCCACTTAAAGGAGGTTCTGGATACGCAAAGATCCTGAAGTCCCGCCTTAAGGAAGTTGTTTACCATCTCCTTTTTTCTGGACTCGGGCTCGATAAACTCGGGGTGCTCGTCAATATACTGCATCAAGCGGTCTGCGTACTTGCTCATTCTGAAGAAGTATGCCTCCTCGCTTGCTCTCTGTACCTCTCTGCCACAGTCGGGGCACTTGCCATCTGCCGCCTGAGTTTCGGTAAAGAAGGACTCACAGGGAGTGCAGTACCAGCCCTCGTATTTGTCCTTGTATATATCTCCCTGACCGTAGAATTTCTTGAATATCTTCTGTACAGTCTTTTCGTGATAGTCGTCGGTGGTGCGGATAAAGTAGTCGTAGCTGGTATTCATCTTATCCCAGATACCCTTTATCTCCCCCGCCACGCCGTCAACGTACTGCTTGGGCGTGATGCCTGCTCCGTTGGCAAGGTCCTCTATCTTCTGACCGTGCTCGTCGGTGCCCGTGCAGAAATACACGTCGTAGCCTCTGGCTCTTTTATATCTTGCCACAGCGTCGGTCATTATTACCTCATAGGTATTTCCAAAGTGAGGCTTTCTTGACGCATACGCTATCGCTGTTGTAATATAAAACTTCTCGTTCATTTTTATCACCTTCCAAATTAAAATACTTATATAAATCTTCCGCGAAGCATTACTTGCCTTATGTTGAAATTCCGCTCGTTCATATCCGCAAATATGATATCCGCGCGTTTTCCCACGGCAATAGAGCCGCAGGTGTTGAATATTCCTATCTCCTTTGCGGGTGCCTTGGTGGCGCAGATTATGGCCTTTGACAGCGGAATGTCGCAAAAGTCCATAAGATTTTGCACAGCCTTCTCCAGCGTCAGTGTGCTTCCCGCAAGAGCTCCGTCGTGCGTCAGCGCCTTTCCGTTCTTCACGGTAACGGGATTTCCCGCAATAGAATATTCCCCGTCGGGGGCTCCCGTCGCCTCCATAGAGTCGGATATAAGCACCAGCCTGTCCTTTTTTTGACTGTACGCCAGCCTGACCATCTCGGGAGCAATATGTATTCCGTCACAAATAAGCTCGGCATAAGCATTACCCATAAGACAAGCAGCCACCGCGCCTCCGTCTCTGTGGTGAAGAGGCGGCATAGCGTTAAACAGATGGGTATATGCACTCACGCCTCGGATCTCTGCCCTGCGCGCCTCATCAAAGGTTGCGCTTGTATGTCCGAGCCCCAGCGTAGCGCCAAGCTCTCTCGCCTTATCCGAAAAGGAGCCGTCCGCGTCAAGCTCATACGCCGCCGATATATGCAATGCCTTAGCGTTTCTAAGAGCTTCGTTTTCAAGCTCCTCAGCCCTAAGGGGCGCTAAAAGTGGCAAAGCGTGTGCTCCCCGCTTCTCGGGGGCAAGATACCGCCCCTCAAGATGGACTCCGCAAAAGTCCGCGCCGCCGTCCGTGGGCACAAAGGAGCTTATCCTCTCTGCCGAAGCCATCATCTCATCTAAGGGAGCAGACGCAAGAGTCGGCATAACAGTAGTTACACCGCAGGCGGCATAGCCGCGCGCCATTATTTGCATTTTCTCGCTGTCGGCAGAGTTAAAATCGTATCCGTCCCTACCGTGGGTATGCACGTCTATAAGTCCGGGAAGCAGGGCACAGCCCGCGGCATCTATCACCTCGGCACCGTCCTCGCATATACCTCCGCGAGGAGCAAGCTTCACTATCCTTTCACCCTCGCAAAGCACGTCCATGGGGTGGAAATTCTCATACGAGGTCCTGTAAACGTATCCGTTTTTAATAAGTGTGCGCATAATTTCCGCCTTTCCTTAATGAACTCCAAACCGCACAAGCAAGCCCCACGCAAGACCGTAATAGCTGAATACGGCAACAAGGTCGTTTACCGTGGTTATCAGCGGTCCCGAGGCTATGGCAGGGTCTATACCCACCTTGTAGAAAAGCATAGGTATCGCCGCGCCCGTAAGGCCCGATACCGTCATAGCAAACCACAGCGCCACACCTACACAGGCGGCAGTGGTGACTGCCAGCGTAAAGGGATGTCCGCCTATAAGAGAAAGATATGCACCTACTATCACCAAGGAAAATGCTCCGATGAGCAGTCCGTTGACAAAGGCTACTCTTGTTTCCTTAAACATAAAACCAAGCTGCTTCCTCGCGTTAAGCTCCTCAGAGCCGAGGGCTCTGACAGTAACAGCCAGTGACTGAGTTCCCACGTTTCCCGCCATTCCCAGTATCAATGACTGGAAGGACACTATAAGCGGAAGCTCCTTTACCACACCCTCGAAAAGTCCGACTACGGCAGATACCGCAAGGCCAAGGAACAAGAGCGTTACCAGCCAAGGAATTCGCTTCTTCATACTTTTGAAGATGGACTCGTCGCTCTCCTCCTCTGAGGACAGCGCCGCAAGCTTGGCGTAATCGTCACCGCGCTCGGCATCTACTATCTCGATTATATCCTTTGAGGTAATAACTCCTATAAGCTTATTTCCCTCGCCTGAAAGCACGGGGATTATATCCTCGGAATATCCGCGTATACGCTCGATATTCTCGGATATGCTCTCCTTATCGTAAACAAAGGGGAAGGTGGTATATATCAATTCCTCCAAAGGCTTGTCGCTTCTGGCTATGATAAGCTCCTTAAGGTCTATGGTACCGTAAAACTCATCATCGTCCGTTGTCACGAAAAGCGTATATATATTGTCGTTTTCAGGGGCGGCGGCTATAAGCGCGCGCATCGCTCCCTTTACCGTAAGGCTCTTGCGGATAGAAATAAAATTCGTGCTCATAACGCTTCCGAACTCATCCTCTCCGTAGGAATCGATAAGCTCTATCTCCTCCTTGACCTCATCCTCGATAAGCTCAAGGACCTCATTTCTCGTCTCCTCGTCCAGCTCCTCGAGAACCTCCAACGCCTCATCGGCATCCATCTGTTCGATAATATCAGCCGCCTCGTCCGCGTCCATTTCCGAGAGTATCTCTCCCGCGTCATCCGAGAAGGTAATGACGTCCGACATTCCCTCGCTTCCAAGCACCCTGTGAAGTCTGTCGACCTCCTCAGGGGTCAGCTCCTCAAGGACCGCGGCTATATCATTGTCGTGATAGTCCGCAAGTATTTCACGGAGCACCTCGTCGGTATTGTCTCCGCGTATGGCAGAAAGTATGGCTAAGCGATAGCTTCTGTCCTCAAGCTCGTATATTTCGTTTTCCATAAAAAATGACCTCCTCTCATAGGGAAAGGAAGCCACAAAAAGCATGAGCCGCTCAGATACAGCTCAAAGCAAGGTTATCGCAGACAAACGCCCTTCCCTTATGTATTAAAATATTACAGTAGCCGCACATTCGACACCCGTCCGCGTTCATCTCGTCACCTCGCCTTATAATGAATTTTTGGCTTTTATTGAAGCCTACTTTAATATTATATCACACACTTTAAGACTTTTCAACCGAAAGATGAAATTTTTGACAAATTTTAAAAATATTTACGTTTGGATATTTTTCTGTGATATTGTCGATTTTTAGTGTGATATTGTTGTTGTCTTTTTAAAATACAATGTGATATAATGTATAAAAACGCAGGAGGTGTAATATGACAGGAATAAACTTCAGAAACGTAGATATCACGGGTGGCTTCTGGAAGAAAAAGCAGGATATGCTCAAGGAGACCACCGTATATGCCGTATATGAGAGATTTAAGGAAACTCACCGCTTTGACGCCCTTAAATGCCAATGGACAGAGGGAGAGCCCGATATGCCGCATATCTTCTGGGACTCGGACGTAGCAAAATGGATAGAGGGCGTAGCCTATCTCTTGGAAAAGGGCAAATATCCCGAGCTTAAAAAAATAGCCGATGAAGCCATTGACCTTATAATAAAAAATTCCGATGAGAACGGGTATTTCAACAGTCATTTTCTTGTCACCCGTCAGGACAAGCGCTTCACATTGAGAAACGAGCATGAGCTCTACTGCGCAGGGCACCTTATAGAAGCCGCCGTGGCTTATTATAAGGCTACGGGAGAGGACCGCTTTCTTAAGGCTATGTGTAAATTCGCCGATTACATAGAAAAATGCTTTAAGACCGAAAAGACCGCCGCTTTCGTAACTCCGGGACACCCCGAGCTTGAGCTGGCACTGGTAAAGCTTTATGAAGCTACGGGAGAGCGTCGGTATTTCGAGCTTGCGGAGTATTTTATAGACGAGCACGGCAAGGGTCACGCGGGAGATGCCGACACCTTTGCTCCTTGGGGCAACCTGCTCTACAATCAGGACGATATACCCCTTAAAAACAGAACCACCGTCAACGGTCACAGTGTAAGAGCGCTCTATCTGTTCAGCGGAGCCGCCGACGTGGCAAGGCTTCGAGGCGACAAGGAGCTCACCGAGGCTTGCAAAAGAGTATTTGACAATACCGTAAACCGCCGTATGTACGTTACGGGAGGAGTGGGCTCATCACATATGGGAGAGGCATTCACCGTAGATTTCGACCTGCCTAACCGAAAGGCATACACAGAGACCTGCGCAGCCATAGCCCTTGTTTTATTCGCCTCCCGCATGCAGCTGCTGGAGACCGACTCAAAATACGCAGACTGCATAGAGAGAGTGCTGTACAACGGTCTGCTCTCGGGAATATCTATGAGCGGCGACTCCTTCTTCTATGAAAATCCTTTGGAGATAGACCCCGACTTCAACGAGGTAAACACCTCCCAGACCTATAACGAGCGCTTCCCCATCACACAGCGCAAGAGGGTATTCGACTGCTCCTGCTGTCCTCCCAATCTGGTGCGCTTCATTCCCTCGGTAGCCGATTATATCTACGGCTGTGACAAAAATACCCTTTATATACATCAGTATATGTCCTGTGTAGCCAAGGTTGACGGAATGACAGTAGAACAGACCACAGACTATCCACACAGTGGCAAGGTCAGCATACGTTGCAATACGGAAGGACGCAGAATAGCGATACGTATTCCTTGGTGGTGCAAGGAATTCAATATTGACTCACCCTACGTCATCGAAAAAGGATACGCTGTAATCGAGGCAGGTGCCACCGAAATAAACGTGGATTTCGGAATGCCCGTAAATATTATCCGAGCTAACCGCCGCGTACACGACAACGCGGGCAGAGTCGCTGTTATGCGCGGTCCCGTGGTATATTGCGCCGAGGGCGTGGATAACGGAAGGGACATAAAAAATATACGTATTGACACTTCTGCAAAAGTCGAAGTCCGCGACTCGCAATTCATTCTTCCCTCTCTGCACACCACTGCTTACCACCTAAAGGAGAGCGACAGTCTTTATTCCGTGGCTGGAGAGGACCTCGAAAGCCTTCCCTTGACCCTTATTCCCTACTACGCCTTTGCCAACCGAGGAACGACAGAGATGTACGTATGGCTGCTTGAGAAATAACTCCGCATAAATCTTATATAAAAAACCGCGCGAAAGCTTTTTCGTGCGGTTTTTTATATCAAACATCCTTAACGTACACCAATATATCCTCTACCCTGCAATCCAAATAGGTACACAAATCGTTCAAGGTCACAG
>JAEIGA010001940.1_pt1 | contig 32977 bp, 22 predicted proteins | sample 9270691 | NCBI WGS metagenome assembly JAEIGA01 (sample SAMN17057246, study PRJNA624740) | gut metagenome | biome: biome; isolation source: fecal sample | host: Bos grunniens | place: China: Xizang | collected 2019 | reverse complement strand
TAGTTGTATTTATTTTTTAACGGTTATCACCACTTCCATCAATCACATTACGCTCTTTGCGGCTCGCTAGTTTGTCGAGGTTCTGCTGAGCCACCTCTTCGAGAGACCAGCCCATGACGTCGCACAATCCGCTGAGTTGCCAAAGGATGTCGCCAGCCTCTTTCTGAAGTTCTTCCATTAGCCTGTGTACCTCTATACGATCTACGGATAATACATTTGCTGCGAAATTACCACCGATATTCATCTGCCCCTTACGGATAGCCTTCGCTACCTTACTCGCGAACTCTCCTACCTCACCCACGAGGTTGAGAAACATATAGGAGAAGTTCTCCGATGACGACATACAAGTCGTCATTGCTCTCTTTTGATATTCGTTCAGTTCCATACTCTCAATTCTTTTTAATAATCACCGCCCAATCAGCGATGTAGTCAGTTTCTTTCATAACTTTCAATTCTCAATTTTCAATTTTCAATTTAGGTGAGCATCATCGGCATCAACAGCATCAACCTATCCTCTGCCTCCTGGTCCTCGGTATAGATGCCACGGAACACCAGCGCCTTGCTCTGGTCGGTGCCCTCGATATGTATCTCCTCGGTGTAGAAGTGGGTGAGGATATCGAGCAGGAAGGTACCCTTCACGCCGATGGTCAGGCACTCCACGCCCGTCATGCTTGCCGGTACGCGCTCGTCAGACGATACTGAGTAGTCGATGTCCGATGCCGACACGGTAATCTCCTTCTCGGTAAACTGCAGCTTGATGAGCGAGGTCGTCTTGCTGGCAAACACCATCGTGCGACGCAATGCACCGATGAGCGCTTCGCGGTTCACGTCGGCAGACATGGTACCGTGGGTGGGTATCACCGAGTTGTAGTTGGGGTAGCGGCCCTCGCAGAGCACGAACGACACGCTGTGTCCCTCGGCAGAGAAGGCCACCTTCTTGTCATCCCAGGTGATTGTCACCATCGCCTCGCCATTGGTGCGGCGCACCTCCTTGGTGAACGAGTCCACGATCTTGTTGCACATACGCGGTAAGGCGAAGGGCAGCTTCTCGCCTGCCTCTACCTCTGCTACCACCTCCTTCACCAGACGGTGCCCGTCGGTGCCTACGCACACCAGTTTCTCACCCTTGTAGTCAAAGTAGGTACACGACATAATGGGGCGAAGCTCATCATCGCCTACAGCAAAGGCCACATCATTCATAATATTCTGCAGACACACCACGTGCATCGTGCTCTCGTTCGCTGTGGGTATCGTGGCCGAGGGGAACTCGTCGGCACTCTCGATGGGCAGCGTGGCGTGGCCTTGACCCATGTTCCACTTTATCGTGGCACTCTGGCCTGCAGTCTCGATAGTGATAGGCTGCTGTGGCAGCGCACCGAGGATGCTGAGCAACTTCGATGAAGAGATGCAGAAGCGCTCTCCCCCACCCTGCTCCACGGTCACGCTCTCCGCCAGGTGGTAGCGGCTCATGTTGCTGTTGTCGCTGGCCACCACGGTGATGCTGTCGCCACCTGTCTCAATAAGGAAGCATTCCAAGATGGGCTGCGCCACCTTGCTGTTGATATTCTTCGCTGCTGCCGAACATACGCGGCTGAGCAGTGTGCTATCTACGGTCAACTTCATATAAGTCAAATTTCTCTTTCAGCAGATTGATTAACTCAAAAGGGCAGGTCGTCATTCTCTGCAGGAGGAACAACTTCGGCCTGCACTTTGTTCGCTGCATCACCACCCTCAAACACATAAGGTTTGAAGTCTCCAAGGTATGTCTTGCGGCGACGCTCGGCAATCTCGGGGAATGCCTCGGCAAACTTCTTCGATACAACAGGCTTCGCGTAGTGTGTGGCACCATGCTCGCTCACCGACTGACGCTGGTATACTCCCATCGAGTAGTACGCAGCCTTTGCGCGAAGGTTCTCATCCATCGTCACGAATATCTCGTTATCCTCTACCGGGATTACGAGGCAGCGCTTCGCACATGTTCTACCTTGAATGGTCTTAAAACCCACTCCCTCCAGTCTCATCAGGTCGAACGAACCTGTCAGGTTAAATTCTTCTTGTTTTTTTTCTTCCATATTACTCTTTATTTTCAGCTTTGTTATTATTCTCTTTCTCCTCATCGATCCTCTCCAGCGCATGTAGGAAGTGAATCTCTTTGTAGCACTCCTGCGCGAAACGCCACAGCGCACTGCCCTCCTTGTAGTCTCCGATAATGTCAATCACATCCCACACTTCGGCATCGTCAGGGATATCGAATGCGTTCAGCTGAGCGGTGAGCGCCGATACGCCTATGGGCCCGAGCATCTTCTGCAGACGGATACCAGGCTTGCCCATAATGCGCAATTCTCGCTTAACGGTCAGCGCCAGCCTTCCTATGCAGTAGTCTATATACGCCGCACTCAGCTGACCCATGGTTCTGAGAAAGCTGATACACAAATCGCCCTTGACGAAGATAGATTGCATGTTATCGAAAATACGCTGTATGTCGGACAACCTCTCCAGCTCGAACTTCACGCTATTGGTAATACCAAGCGAGCATAGGACCTCTCTTCCGCAAACAGACACTTTGTTGAACATCTCTATCGAGATATTGCGAGGCGTAGAGAATCCGTTGCCAATAAGCTCCATATCGCGAACGACCGAGGCGGCTATATTGCGACCCATACTCGCCAACTCTTCGATGGTGTACATCGTTGCCACCAGTTCGGCATGAGCAACACCTTGCTCCTTGAACAAGGCGAAATAGGTGATAAATATTTGAAAGAACCCATCGTCGGTCCTTCTGCTTATCTCCTTTTGTAACTGCTTTGACGGACTGCCTCCAGCTTGATAGAAGTCAGCCTTGTATTCGGGAAAGCTCGCTGTGAATGATTCAAACAGCACGTCGTATTCGTATTGAGAAAGATGCTGCTGACGCAGATTCATCATCTCCATCATCGCGTTCACACGCTTCTTGATGATCTGCTTGTATAGACCGTTCTCGGTGCAGTACGTCTTTACCATGGCCACATAGCGCTGCATCTCGCCCACCATGAAGATGTCGGCGATATATAGCATCGTCTCCAGCGTGGCTATGGCATCTTTCTTCGATGCTGTCATACCCGATGTCATCATCGAAAATCCCGTGCGGGCACCGTCCATCTTGAACGTACCCATCACATCTCTCGTATTTCCTATTTCTCGTATCAAACTTTCCATATCCAATTTTAAGTCAGTTGTTAAATTAAAAAAGAGTCGGACCTTTCGGATGGTATTCAAGATGTGCTTAGCGACTTGCAGTTATTCCCATCACCTATACCTTACGGCGCGTGCGCGACCCGCAGGTCCGACCCTTTTTGGCTCTTTTTGCTCACGGCTATTCTAAGGATGCACCGACCAAGGTCGGGACAGACATTCATTCACCGCTATTTATCCCTCACGCGGAGGAGGATGTTTCCAGGCCATCCGAGCCATGTATAGAGGGCGAAAGTCTCAGGAAAGCCAAGATAAATCTCAGCTTCAATCGCCCCTATTAGTCGAGGACGAGCGCACGAAGCCTTCGAAATACTCTGCCAGAAGTAATCTATCCATTCGCACGTCCTCATAAGTTTAGGGGAGTGGCCAAGCCGACTCCGCTTCCGATTGAACCTTGACATTTTTCAATTCTCAATTTTCAATTTTCAATTCAGAGTCCCTCCCCCACTCTATCCTGCACGCGTCCTACGAGGCCGAATCCCGCGAGCCCAACCATGGAAAGTTTCCAATCTCGAAAGAATTGGAAAGGATTGGACCTACTGCTATGCCCTGCGCTTTCGCGCCACACACAGGATAGTTATATCATTCTATTCAAAGATCTCTATCGTAACCCTACTATTCTCACGAACCGCAGGGGCTTGCTACAGTCGTAGCACCGGATTCTTATGTGGTTCACAGATTCATCTTATCACACCCGCACGGCTCGGTGCGTCGTAGTGTGTATGCTGCATCACCCTGGCCGCAGAGCCACATAGCACATTCGCCTTGCGGCAGCGCAACACAGGATCGCGCATGCGAGTATTCTCCTCCTTCAGGATGAGACCATCGGTAAAGCGCTCCAGCTCCTCCACGGTGCGAAACTCCTTCACCATATGGCACCCCTTCGAGATGCAGATGCCATTGAGCACGCCACCTTTGCCGAGCTTCAGCTCCAAAGTGCCGAGGCCGAAGTGCTTCACCGTGCGGCCACATACGTTGAGCCTGTATATCAATACCTGCTGAGTATTCGTCATAACCATTCTTTTAGGGTAAAAGAAAACTGCCGCCACACCTACACGCAAGAATCAAGAGGGTGGATTCGAAGAGCCCTGCGTTTCGGCGTGGCGGCAGCCACTAATACCTATTAACAAAATAACACAAATGCAAAACAATGCTTTCAGGCTCTTCTCATAAATCCACGGTGCAAAAGTACGCGAAATATTTTTGTCTCGCAACATTTCGCGCGCTTTTTTCGCTTTTTCGCGCGTTTTTTTTGCTGAGCCTGCAATCAGTAGGGGCTACACCCTATTCCTGCTTTCCCAACGCTGCGCCTTGCGCTCTGCCTCCAGGGAGCCGCCACGACCATAGCGGTTGACGGTAGCATGGATAGGCTGGTCGAGTCGCTGGGTGAGCGCAGCCAGTGCAGCAGCTGTGGCCGCCATCGTCATGCGCATCTCCTCCATCTGTATCTGCTGCTGAGCCTGGTGGGCCTGTGCATCGTAACCCTCGCCAATCTCCAGCACATTACCCGTGGCATAGGTGCGCATACCCATACGGCCTGTGCGCGAGAGCTCCAGGATGCCGCTATACACCTCGGGGTAGTTGAGCACGAGTCGCTGCGTGGTCTTGCCGTCGATGACCATCTCGGGCTGCTTCTCGGCAAAGATACCGAAGTGCGGCTTGCGGTATACGCCAGTATTAATGTTCGAGCCTGCATACTGGGCATCATACACCACACCGTCATTGCCAAGTACGGGGTACTTACCCTCTGCATAGGTGAACATACCCGTGGTGAGCTTGCGCTTGGGGGCGGTAGCGTCGTTCACGCCCTCGGTAGCCTCGGGATACATGTTTGCTACGGCGCTCTTGGCCAGTGCAGCAAGCCCTGCAGCAGCAGCGATGATGGCACCGCCCGTAATCAAGCCTGCTATACCCTTTGAGCCTATCTCCTTACCGGCGCCCTTGAATCCTTGAGCAATGATGTCGGCCAACACCTCTTTCACCGTCGCATTAGCGCTTGCGGCAGCCAACTTCTCGTCACTCTTCTGGGCGAGCGAGTTGTACATCACCTTAAATCCAAGCTCCATGGCCCAAACCTTCGCCATATCGATAGCCTTGTTCAGCGCCTCCTTCACGAGGTTCTGACGGCTCTCCTTAGCCTGTGCTTCGAGCTTCTTGGCGGTCTCCTCGTCGCCACGGGCGCGAGCATTATTGGCTTGACGTTCCAGCATGTACACCTCGCCCATCGTCTCGCCTACCATCTCGGCCCACTCGCCGAGCGCCTCGGCACGCTTCTGCCATTGTTCAAGGGTAACATTGGTGGTTTCAATCTCAGATTGCTGGATGATGGCATTCATTTCCTGCGTCTGCTCGACGATAGAGGCATTGAGGGCAACAGCCTCGGCATCGCCAGACTTCGTTGCCAAGTTTACGGCTCTATTTTCAAGTTCTTCAACAAAAGCTTTCTGAGCAGCATACTCTTCCGAGTCTGGATCAAGGGCATACAACACCGCTCTTTCCGCTTCTACAATCGTAGCAAGGTCTTGATTGATGGAAAGTGCTCTCGCCTTCAACTTGTCTTGCAAGAAAGCAATATTGCTATCAATCTTCTCCACTTCCAAGGCAGCCTCCGCCGCGATAATTCCGCGCTCCTCATTATAGTCACCTGCACCCTTCACGTATCCCTCGGGAGCGGAGCCAGCCTCTTCAATCATCCGCTTGTTGGCCTCATACTCAGCCTGGGCACCTGTCTGCTTGTAATACTGTAGCCACTCGCGCTGCATACGCTGTGCATACTTGCGCTGCATATCCAGACGGTTGTCGTAATAGATTTTCAGCTTCTCAAGGATGAGAGTGAGCTGATTATCATCCACTCCGCTCCACCATGCTGTCAAGGTTTCGTCACCTTTGCTTCGGTCTTTAGCCTTCTTTAATAGCTCTTTCTCCGTCAGGGTATACGCCTCGTCAGCCATACCGGTAAGCTGCGTCACGAGTTTCTTGGCGGTATTCTCGTCTACGGAATCGAACGTCTTTCCGAAATTCATGGCGAGCAACGAAAGTTCGTCCAGAGTTTCGCGGAACTGCTCGGTGAGTTTACCGAACATGTCTCCTTCGAGCATAGCCTTCTCCACAATCTCACGCAGACGTATTGCCTCGGCTTGTATCTCTATCTCATTCTCGGCGCGCGAGTTCTTCATGCCATCTACCATAGCCACGCCCCACTGTTGCATCTGCTCAGAGAGTAGCTGGAGATTCTTGCCAGGGAGTATCTTGTCGAAGTCGGTGTTATACTTCTTCGTTTCGCCAAGGATGGTGCTGTATAGGTCTACGAACGAACGCTTCATCTCCTGCTGGTTGTGCGCAAGACGGCGGTCGCGCTCGGCAGCGCTTATCTCTTGTGCGAGGTAAGCATCATTGATGATACGTTCCTGCTCGCGGTAGTACGCTTCGAGGGCGCTCTTCGCAGCCTCTACATCTCGGCGTACTTGGGTCTCCATCGTGCCGGAACCATCTTTCTCTCGTAAGAATCCACCACGGGTATTTCGTCCCTGCGCCTTCAGTGCGAGACGTATCTCTTCTGATAATTTGAAGATAAACTGTTGAGCCTCCTGTATGGTCTTAAAGTCTTTTTCAAACACTTTGCCAAGCGCCTCCGGGTCGTTAAACTTGGCGGTAGCTTCCTCCATCTCCTTATATGTTTTCACCAAGGAGTCCACATTGGCAGTGGTAAGTTTCTCTTTCTCCTTGAGCATATTCTTCCAGCCATCCAGGTTATAAGCCTTATTCCATGCGTCGCCAGCATACGCCTTGCGAATGTCTTCCATGCGGATAGGTCCAAACAGCTCCTCTTGCTTTTTCTTCAAACGAGCGTTATAGGAATTCTCAGACTCTAATTGTCTTGGATTAGCCTTCACCCATGCATCATATTCGCGTTGAGCGTTTTTGATAAGAATATTACTATAATTGATGATACGCTCGTAATGCGCCTTCAACTGCTCTTTGGATAGACTCTTTAGTGTATCTTCAGGCATAGCGGCGAGCTGCTTCATCTGCTCTTCAATATTATCTATATACACCTGCTGGGCTGCAGCAACACGTCCTTGCTGTAATTCAATATTAGCCCTCTGTTCTTCCGTCGCAGCCTTATGCGCATTATTCCATTCTATTTGAGCATTTAGCAATCTTCTTATACCATCCTCATAAGGCAAATCCTGCCATTTGTAACCTCTTAATGCTTCCGTCTTACTAAAGATTTCATCCAGAGTACCTCCAATACGGTCAAAGTTACCTATAGTTTCATCCATACCGGAAGCCACCTCAGATATTGCTTCTCTCAAATCCTCATATACAGTTGCTGCAGTTTCTCCTACTGTACCTTTCAGCCACCCAATAACATCTTTCTTAGCTTCTCCCGCCTCCTTAGTAAATTCTTCATTAGGCTTCTCCATGCTCTTTTCATAAATCTGCTTGGCAAACTTCAAGTCTAATTTTTCATTCACCAAATCAAGAGCTGAAGCAATTTCTCTATATCCTGCTGCTTCGTCCAGTAAGTTCCCGAGTAATGAACCATAGTTGCGATTTATATCTTTAACCAGCTCGGCCCTCTCCTTGTCAGAATCCTTGACTTCGTGTAGTCGCGCGTACACCTCATCGAGTGCACTCTTTTCTTCCACCAACTCTGAATTTAACTCAGCGATAGCTGCATTTAATTCTCTTTGCTCAAGATTCCATCTTCTTACCAATGTAACTATTGCAGTGAGACCAGACAATATTAGAGTAAACCAATTTGCAGCCATAAATGCCTTCATGGTTGCACCTAAAGCTGTCACTGCAGCTCTATACTCAGCAGTAGCTCTCTTTGCCGTCATTAAGGTCCTTATATGACCAATGAATGCCGAATCTGTTAGTTTTACTCCAGTAACGAGCTGCCCAAGCGCGTTGAATAATTGAGTTATACCGAGTTTTGAAGAAGAGATAGCTGCTATCAATGAAAGGAAAGTGGCTCTCAGCACCGCCATCCCATTCGATGCGCCCGTCAGGAACTTTGTAAGGTCAAGCAGTTTGTTGAGCAACCCGGTCAACAACTTTGTATTTTCCGCATTGACAAAAAACTCTTGCCACTCATTCGCTATACGCTGTGCTATGGCCGCAGCGTTCTCATTCTTCACGTTATACTCATTGGTGGCCGAGGTTGCTTCATCAAACGCCTTGCCTGATAGCTCTACCTGCTGACGCAGGAAACTGGTATTATTCGCCAAGGTCTGTATCACATTACTCATGCGCTGACCCTCGGAGCCGAACTCCTTGAACATATCGGTCATGGCCGAACCAGCCAGGTCGGAATTGCTCTTGACGGCTTCAAGGATCTGTATGATTGCCTCCATCGTCTGACCCGTATCGATTAGGTCACGCAAGGCAGACTCCTCCATATTCAGCGCATAAGCGATGCCGCCAGTATTGTTCACTACCGACATAATGAATTTGCTGAGTGCCGTGCCGCTCACCTCCATCTGCTGACCCAACGCATCAGCGGTAGCACCAAGTGCGGCAAGGTAGCTGGTGGCGAGATTGGCAATAGGAGCTACACCGCCCACGCGACGCATAAAGTCGGCAATGGGACCAGCCGAAGCAGCTGAGTTGGCGGAGAGCTCATTGATAGACGAACCGATAGCAAGCAGCGACTTCTCTACGCCAAGCAACTCAATATCGCCCGTGAGCTGCGCAATCTTAGAGAGGCTCTGCACACCATCCTGGCCAAGCTCATTCAACGCCACGGTAAGCTGGTTGGCAGCATTCACAAAACCGAGGATGTCTTGTGTCTCGGTGAAACCTATCTGGCCGGCTACCGCAGCAAGATTATGCATCTCCAGCTGTGAGGTGCGGGTATCTATCAGGTCTATATCCTTCGATAACATGCGCAGCTCACGACCTGCAATACCTGTAGTCTTCTGCACATCGGCCATAGCATCAGAGAGCTTCAATGTTTCCGATACGACAGATTTGAGCTTGCCGACAACAAAATTAAAGCCCGAATAGGTGATAACGTAGCTGGCCAATCTTTTCGCGGTAGCTACAATCTGGCTGTCATGTGCCGCCCATCCCTTTCTTAGCTCGTCAACCCTACTGTTTACGGCACGCAAAGCCGTCTGAAGTTCCTTGTAGTCCTTAGTATTAGGCTTGGCGCTCTTGATGGCACGCGAGAGGGTGCGCTGCTGCTTGATAAGATCGTTATAGGTGGCCTTGCTGAGATTAGAGAGTACATCATTCATGCCCTTGATGGACTGCTCACCTTCGGCGATAAGATTGTTTAGCTCCTTCTGCTCTTGCTTTGTGTCTTTATACTGTTTATTGAGCTGCTTCCACTGTGCCGATGTCTTCTGCAGCCCCGGATCTTCGAGCTGCTTCTTCATCTCGGCAATCGCCTTGCCCAATTCATCACTGCGCTTCTTGAGCTTCGCCATCTCCTCCCTTGCTGCCTGCGCATCAATGGTGATGGTAACGGTATCTATCCTTTTAGCCATAGTTCAGGTTTCTTTTTGTAACAAAATTACTCCCAAATACTCCCGAAATGAAGGACAAAAAGTGTTATATGTTCACGCTAGAAAGAACTGAGGGGACTGAAAACATTAAAGTATATTCCCGAGAAGTGACGGGAATACACAGAAAAATATCGCGCGATATTCCGTAGAACTTCGCGCGATATTCTGTAAGATATAGCGCGATATCTGATGGGATATCGCGCTATATCTTTCTTGATGCTTTTACTCTTCCAACTTAAATCTGGCTCCGCACTTGGGGCAGGTGATAGTGTTTGGGTCTTCTACTCTCTCGTCGTCAAAGAAATCGCACACTTTGCATCCTATAACATCTGCGATTTTCTGCAATGTATTCACTGTCGGATTGCGAGATAAATTTTGGCTCAATGTAACCCTTGTTATACCAAGTGCTTGTGCTACACTATCAAGTGTGTAGCCTTTCTTTTTAACAATACTTTTTACATCCATAGTTTGTATGATTATAATCTTCGGCAAAGGTATGCGTATTTTTTGTAATAGCAAAATATTCCGCGCATTTTGTTTTATTTTAATCATACAACCTCACTTTTATGGTATTATTTAAGTCTAAACATAGAAAAAATAATAAATTTTGAACAAAATCATAATTTTTTCTATGTTTTATTTTGCTGTTTATGATTTTAGTCATACATTTGCATCAGAAATAACAAAACAAAACAAAGATATGGCTACCAAGTACAACAAAAAGGAGATTATGAAGAGAGCATGGAACTGCTATAAGAAGCATAACGATACCATGACATTCGCCCAGTGCCTCGCATGGTCTTGGAAGAAGGCAAAGCAAGCTGTTCGCGATGCAGAGATGGCTATCCTTATCGAAGAGGGTCGCAAGAATCGTCAGCGCATGAGCGAACTCGCAGCGTTCTCAGGCAACTGGAAGTACACATACGGTAGCCGTTACAGCCTCTATGCAAGATTTTAATACCTATTTATATGTAATATTTAACAACAAAACAAAGAGATTATGGAAAAGAAACAATTCACTCAGTACGAGATCCGTCAGGAACTCGCCAACTACGCTTACGCTATGTTTAGCGGGGCCAATGAGATCACCATCCACTATCAGAAGAGTGGAGCCTTCGTTTACGCACGCTTTGAAGACAAGGTACGTGAGTACGCCTATGTAGCCTACGACACCATCTGCGCCATGCTTGCCAAGGGTCAGCACGGCAGAGCGATAAGCATCATCGGTGTCAACGAAGAGGAGATATTGCCAGATAGTATTAACTATTTCAATTACTAAGACTATGGGAAAGAATAAGTTCAACAAGCCCATCTACTCCAAGTCTGTATCGTTTGGTGTAACCTACGGCAAGCGTCTAGACCGCGAGAGAGAATACAAGATTCAGTCCGAGAGTTCGAATAAAGAAGATGTATTCATATTTGCCCACGAGCAATACATACAGATACCTCGCAGAGATATTTCTATGCTGATTGACGCATTGACGAATTTTGTCAACTTAAAATAATTAACTAATTTTGCACATGCGCTGGAACTGGGATATAACAACAGACGAATACATTCAAAGAGCTATAGCCATACATGGAGATAAGTATGGTTATGAGCTTGTAAATTATGTAAACAGACAGACTCCCATTACTATAATATGCAGGAAGCATGGTCCCATAAAGATTAACCCATACACCCACATTAGGCTTAAAACAGGATGCCCGAAATGTGCAACAGATAGTTCTCGAAAAAAATACGCCCTAACCAAAGAACAATTCATAGAACGAGCAAAAGAACGTATAGGCGACCACTATAATTTCTCTCGTGTGGAATACATAAATGCTCACACACCCGTCCTGATAGGATGTCCTATTCATGGTTGGTTCAAACAATATCCGATGTCTATTCAACAAAATAGAAGAGGATGTCCAAAATGCGAATTAGAACATAGAGGCGAAAATAGACGCACTGGTCTAAAATCTTTTATAGAGCGAAGTAAGTCTATACATGGAGATAGATACAATTACGATAAAGTTGTATATGTAAACCAACAAAGTCGAGTAATTATTTCATGCCCCATACATGGAGATTTCGAACAGCGAGCACAAGATCACTTGAAAGGTATAGGATGCTCTAAATGTAACTACCCATACTCAAAAGGGAGACCAAAAGAAAATTTGGTAGATGATTTTCGCAAAGTGCATGGAGATAGATATGAATATCCAGGTATACCGAACAAACCTCGAAATACAATAAAGATTCCGATAAGGTGTAAAAAACACGGAATATTCTACCAGAGGATTGCAAACCATCTTAGAGGAGACGGCTGCCCTTCATGTAAAAACTCAAAACAAGAAAACATCGTTAGAAGATTTCTTGAGTATGAAAAAATAAAGTTTGAAGAACAAAAGACATTTTCTTGGCTAAAGAGGAAAAAGAAGATGTTTTTAGACTTCTATTTGCCCGAATACAATATTGGTATAGAGTGTCAAGGTTCGCAACATTTTGGTATAGTATCAGGATGGGGGTATGTTATGGAAGAGAAAGACTATATCGACCTATACGAGAGGGATAGGTTAAAGCACGAACTGTGCAAACACCGAGGAATTAAAATTTTATATTACTGCTACTATAAAGGATGGGTGCCAGAAGAATATATTGATACTGTTTATACCACGAAAAAAGACTTAATAAATGCAATTGAATACAACAAAAGAAGCCTGCGACAATGATGTTCGCAGGCTTAATAGGTTTATGTTTGAATTTTCGTCAGCTGCCATAGCTCCGCACATGGTCCACGAGTCCCTTGGTGAGCTCATCGCGGTGCTCCTCCACCCACCGCTGCGTGATGGTGGGATCTCCAATGGCATCGGCTATTCCTTTTACTATATATAGCGTGCCTCCGAAGCGATATTGCTGGAACAGTCGGTCGGCCAGCCATCGCAGATGCAGGCGTATCTCTGAGCGCAGGAACGGCTTCGCCTTACGCGGATGGCCATCGGGGCGGTCCACGGGTTTCATCGCAGTCATTCGTGGCAGGTCGATGCGCGGAGCATCCTTACCGGTACCCGTCTGCACGAAGCCTCCGTAGTAGATAAAGTAAAACTCTATCATCGCCTGGTTGCCGCCCGACGCATTATGTACGGTCCAATAGATGCTGCGGTACAGATCACCCGTTAGTCCCTTACTTTTGTCGGCATCCTTGTTAATCTTCAGTCGGTCAAAGTTACTCAAGATACGCTTCGTCACTCGCGCGCCCCAAAGATTCAGCTCCTCGGGCAGGTTGACAGAAAAGTCTTCGGTAGGGGTAAAGGCCATGTTAAATTACAATTTGACGATTTACAAATTACTATTTCTACAACAAAATTACCACACCGAATGCTCACATCGAAGGACAGCAAGGGCCCGCCTCGCGGCGAGCCCCACCTAGCAAACAATCTAAATCAGAACACAAACTACAAGATCCGAACATCTCTCTTACAAAAAATGTTTACCTTTGCAAAAACAAACCACCTATGCAAAAGATAGAATTATACGATTACGAGAAGGCGAAGAGCGACTATCTGTATTCATTGCAAGTCATTACACCACCTAACAACGATGGTAGTAGACCTCGATATGCTTTCCCTATCAAGCATCAAGTGCTTCGGTGTGGTAAGTGGATACCTACAGAGGAGATTTTCTATAATTCGCTTTATTACCTTCACTCTATGTATCATGCGGAACGCGTCAAGGCTTGTGAAGCTGCTGGGTATCTAGTTATTGACGGAATGCCTACAAACATTAGAAAACGACATAATTAAATAACGTATGGAACAATACAATCAATTTTTAGCCCATCTATCATCAGTAGACCAACTACCGAAGAATATCGAGATGCACTCCAAATGTCAGGGAATAAGTGCAACTACAAAGTGTGAGAAACCACGAAAAGAATGGTATAAGCCCTACAAACATAAAGGTATGTTGATTGACATATTCCATCGGAGTATGCTATCTGGGTATGAGGTAGAGAGAACTACTATACTCACGCGATTGGAAGATACCGTGTATCAAGTATGCTGCGGTAAGGTGGATGTCCTTATCCGTTCTTGTGACTATCGGGAGCTATGGCTTGAGGCACAATCTACGTTCGAGGAATTTACAAAGGTATATGGATTATTGGATGAAGCCTCCTGCCCAAGCATGACGATGGATTATTTGAGAAAGAACGCGCAGTTGCCTATCGCTACGGATGATAATGGCGACGAGGTTATTCTACCATATTTAATCATTCCAAAGACAAAATGAATAGACAAATAAAGAGGAGCATTAAGCCCCTCTTTCTTTTTAAGCATTCGGGAATATCTCCCTAGCAGTATCCTTGGCTAGTCTGCGCCACTCTTGCATCTCCTTGAACTGCGTGGAGTTAATCTCGTTCACAGAGTCTTTGAGGTACTTGGTAGCTTCTATGATACCTTCCGTCACTAAGGTCTGTAGGAATACGGCATTCACAGCAGCCATGTTGTTGGTGATGGCTTCCATCTCGTCTGAGCGATACTTGTCACGGATAATGGCATTGACGATGCCGTCATACTTCCACTGACCCATAGGGATGTTGAGCGTGTAGTAGGTGTACTTGTGCTGACTGCGAAAGTCGGCTGTAGGCTCTTCACCTTCCATCTCCATACGACCACCGTTCTGCCACTCATGCAATATCTCCTCTTCGGTAGACTCGCGGATGGCGTAGTTCAACACTCTTCTACCTAGGCTACGTTCTACCTTCTCGGGTACTCTACTTGAAAATCTTTTATCCATTGTCTTATATTGTTTATCAGTTAAACATCTTATACTTGTTTTTGATTACCACCTTGCTGTAATGTCCATCCATCACGGATACTCGCCAAAACCACTTCATCCTTACAAACATCTTTCTGCGTATGGCATAGGTGTTGTGGTGGATGAGAAATCCCATATAGGAGTTGCAAGAACATATATCGTGCTCCACCTCCGCCATCATCTCCTCTGTAGGCTTACTGTTCGTGGCGAGACGCTTGCAATGCCTTTCCATTGAGGCGAGCATTTCATACATGCTACCTATCGTGCGATTGCTCAGATATACTCTGTTAGGTTTGATGACGCTGCCCACGAACTTCACTCCCTTCGCGATGTGCTGTATATATACCTTGTCGGGATGAAATGTAAGCCCTAGCTTCTCGTGGACGAACATCTTCGCATCTCTGTAGATTGACAGTACATCCTCTTTCTTTGGCAACACCATCACCATATCATCAACAAACCTCACGTAACACCCTCCGAGGCTCTTGCACCGACCGTTCGCCCACTTGTCAAAGCTGCTGAGGTAGAAGTTAGCCAATATCTGCGAGGTAATGTTGCCTATAGCCATCCCATCCATCGTGAACAGACTCTTGTGCTTGGGTAACTTATCCCATAAGCTCAAGTCACCCTTCCTTATACAATTGTCTTGAGGACGATGCTTGATGGTTGTATCTGCCAGGAACAGCAGTGTATCCTTGTCCGTATCGTGGTAATTATCCTCTATAAACTCGCGCAGCATATCCCACAGCGTATCCTTGTCTATAGACATAAAGAACGATTGCAAGTCGAACTTACCCACCCAAGCACTCTTGGTGTATCCGCAAGATATTTTCTTCATACCCTCCTCAAGATACCTTACAGCCCTTAGCGTGCCATAGCCTTTGCGACAATTGAACGACACATCGCCACACTCCACGAAGTGCTGCTCCAATAACGGCTCCAACCTCAATATTATCCAGTGTTGCACTATCCTATCCAAGAAGTGAGCGGCAAACACCTCCCTCAGCTTTGGTTTCTTCACTACGAAGCATTTAGATACCAAGGGGATATAGGTTCGATTGGCTACACACTCTACAAATCCTACCAACGATTCCTCACGTATGCGATATTCCGTACAGTGTAGTCCCGTCTTCTTGTTTCTACAGCAATCATCCGCTGCCTCTATCCATCCTTCCCACTCCTCTTCTCCGAGAGCTGAGACTGCCCTCCCCACGTTACTGTTGTTCTTGTTGTTGTTGTTCGTATTACCATTGTTGAAGTTAACGTTCCAACTGTTGTTACTATTGTTCTCAGTAACACTCCACAGATTCGAAGAGGCTAGTGTATGCGCTATCTTGTTCTTAACGAAAGCCGAAGCTCCTGTGGCACACCCATTCAAAGAAAAAGAAGTACGCTTCCTCATAACCGCAATCAATTGGAAGCTGTATTAATGCTGATTTGTGTGGCACTAGCCCAACGTGCAATCTGATTCCCTATCACACTCATAGACTTTAACAATGCCACACGCTGCTTCTGGCTGATTATCCTCCTTATGTTACCCTCTCTCGATGAGTACTCTACAAACAGCTTTGTAATGCTCTGCAATGCCGTTACATGCAGTTTCACGAGGTTAATGAGTTCCAGACGCTGCACCTTGTCAGGTGTCTGTAATGCAAGACTACAAGCAGTCATTGCATCCAACAACTCGCATTGAAATCGTTCGCCTAGATTCCGCAAGGCGAAGTCTTTGGGGATATTATTCCCCACGGGAATGAACCAGAGCATCAAGTTCTCTAGTTCGCGGTAGAGCGATGATTGACTTGCTTTCATTAGAAGACGGGACTAATACTATACATTATTCAAAATTACCATTTATTCTGTTAAAATTCAAATCTTTTCACACCTTTTTTCATAGGGGACGGACATCAAAGTCCGCCCCCATAAGGTCGGGAAATTCTTAGAATGCTGAGACTGCCCTCCCCACGCGACTGATGCTCTTGCCGCCGTAGCCCGTATTACCATAGCCGAAGTTAACGAGCCAACTGTTGCCACTATTGCTCTCAGTAACACTCCACAGATCCGAAGAGGGTATTCTCTTGAATATCACCTTGCCGCTCGGGTCTAATACGGTATCAAGTACGCCTTCAGGCTTGACAGGCGCAGCAGCATCCTTACCTTGACCATCGTAGGTATACCAGAACATACGAGCTAACAATCCGTTAGCAGGCAATGCCCAGTTGTGAGCCTTGAACTTGTCAGCCAACACCTCACCTTCCTTGAGGTTAGTAGGCTCATAGGCATAGCAGGCACTTGCTGCTGGGTATAGCAGCTGGCTCCACTTGTTAGGATATTCATCTGTGAAGTCTTGACCTGCTGCCCACTCTCTCACTTTAGTAATCCAGTAGCCAAGGTCTTCAAGCTCTGTGCGACCGTCTCTAGCAGAAGGGATATTGATATACCTACCCAATTGACTTAGTCCGTTAAGTCCGTTGTATCCTTCACTCTGAGCTTCCGCTATGATGCTGTTACGGTGCTGTATTATCTTCAAGGTCTTGGCATAGCTTGAGTTCACTACATCTTCATTCTTATAGCCGCTACCTGCAAGGGCTGCAAGAGAGGTGTTCAGTTTGCGGCCAGTATCACTACTATTCGCAGGCATTGCACCTACCTCACTACCAAAACCATCTCCCATAGCATAGTTAGGAGCAATGTATTTGAATCCACCATTGACCTTGCCCTCTTCGGTATTTGTATCGCGTATGCTAGCATCGCTGATATAGCTAGTAGCTGTACCATCAGCCAATGTAAGACCTCCAGTACTGATATTACCAATATTGAGTATATCAGCCACCCCTACACCATCTACCGTAAGGTCTTTTCTAACGTCTGAGTTGTCGAGGTAGAATAGTGAATTTTGGTCTTGATTGGTCGTATCACCATTGATGGGATACACACCAAACTGTAGGCTAGTGCTGCCATTCACCATGATGTCATAGGGGTTCACCATGATACGCTTCCATGTATCGTCTTTATTGAAGAGGTGTGGGTACTTAGCTAGCTCTGCATCCGTAGGAGCTACATAGATACATCTACCTATCACTGTCTTCTCACCGTCATAGCTCTCCTTGGAAGAGAATGTGCCATCGTAGTACACCAAGTCCCCCACTTGTGCTGGTCGGTTCCAGATTTCGATGGTTTTGGAGATTTGGCTTTGTTTTATGACATTTCCGTCTACATATTGAATGCTTGCTGTCACCGTGCCAAATGATTGTGTGTCAGCTAAAGATGTGTATATCAATACACCTTTCGAATCAACTTTTACATTAGACACACCACTATATAGCCACCAAGTATTTAGTTGAGTATTTTCGTAAATGAACTGTGGCCTCAATTCAAACTGAAAATTATTACCAGCTTCAACGTAGAAATTTCCTAGAAGTTTTGCGGTGTTTGGATTAAACGTTCTCTTTTGGTATTGTAATAATAAGCCCCTATAACCGCTATAACCGCTGCTATCCACCAAACCAAACTTCGCATTAATCTTATTCTTATAATCCCACTTCACCGCAGGGAAGTTAGGGTCATCCTCCTTAATGGCTATCTTACCCTTGAACTCACAAGTGGGAATATTAGTGTACCACATCAACGTCTCGATGTCAAAGTCCTCCCAGTTGATGTTCTCGATGTGGATGGATTCTAAGTATAGGGTAGCAAGATTCTGCTGCCTATTATATATACCATTAACGAGGGTCTTTGTATCTATCTGACCGACATTTGCACCTATTCTAAATGCTTTCATGCCTCTATACACGTAATCACCCATAAACAATATGGATAGATTTGGGGCGTGTTCTATATTAACTCGATTAATATAGTCATACAAGTAAATACGCATTAAAGAATTAGTTTTAGGGTATATGATTTCTCTTATACCATAATACACTATAACCTCTTGGCATCTAATCAGTAATGACAAATCTATATTAAAGGTGTTGTTTGTTGTGTATCCTATATAATAGAATTGAGATATATTCGTTGCGTTAATTGTTAAAGATGATGGCCTAAACATATAAGCACCTCCACCACTAGTACTATGAAAGCGGGTCAGTCTTTTTCCACTTATAGTAATAGCCGAAGTAGTACTTATCTTACCTAAATCCCCCAAATCTGAGTAGTAGTTGACACCCAACAAGCCCATATTATCATCTGAAGCACCATCCCATTTAGTCGCTAACGTCACACTGCAAGTCTGTCCAGGTGCTGTGCGCTGACGTGGATTTTGGGTGTTATTCGTATAGAAACCACAAGGGTACATATACTGATGAGGAGTAATCGTGAACACATAATCGGGTGCAGTGCCATCGGGCATCTTTGCTCCTTGGAAACTCAACTTTGTGTCCGTATCAGTGATACCTGTAGTGCCTTGGTTAGTGCCTGCATTGAACTCTCCGAACGAAGCAAATGAGGCAAAGTAGACTACACGCTGTAGCATGAACTGCTGCTCATTCTCTACATTTGAGCCAATACTCTGTGAAATGGGACGTACACCACGAGCACCCGTATCACCAAGAAGCTCGGGGAACTCATATCGGATACGTGCTTGCTCTATATAGGCTACTTGTGGGAAGTAGTACTGAATATTGAAGAAGTACTTATGTAGGAAACCCCAAGTAGAAATCTTCTTATCCTTCAATGCCAAGAGATTGTCACTCTCACTCACGAGCTGTGATGCTCTAGTAAGGATGGTATTCATCATATTTGCTCTTTCCTCATCGGTATAGGCCTTCTCTACGAAGTTGAAGAGCTGGTTGTGGAGACCCTCATACAGCACCTCGTCTGTATCATCGCGCTTGGGATATAGACGCTCCAAGTAGTAGGGCTTGGTGAGATTACCCTTGTTGTTGAGAGGTAATATAGAGTCCATATCGTCACCACTCATATACACTCGGTACACCTCATCAAACTTGAAGTCATGCCCAAATGATGTGCTGAACCACGAAGCGAAAGCCTCATTGCGCGTCATCGTCTGAGCTATGGGGTCTATCTGATAGTAGGTATTCTTAGAGCTATTGTCAGTACCCGACAGCAGTGAGAGTACATAGCCGTAGCAGAATCTTAGTGACTGCGCAGAGACGAAATACTCGATATGTTCCTTCATAAACTTCGCATAGCACTGAATGAAGGCTTCATTGATGTCATCGTAGGCATCTTCTTTATTGTCGGCTTCCCATACAGCAGATGTGCGGACATCGGTTTTCATGTTTATCATGGTGTAATTACCATCAGCACCTAGTAGACCAGCATCTATCCACTCATCGGTCATATAGTCGTAACGGAATAGTCTCAACGGTACATCTGTATCCTCATCATGGAAGGGTGTGGTGCACCAGTACTTACTCTTACGGTCTAGGGTGGCACTCTTTTGCTTGAACTCAGACTCTGTACCCTTGAAGTACTTGATATTAGTACCATTGAGGTAGATGAAGTTATGTATATCAGCCCAACGGTCACGTATATCCTTGGATGGGGCTTCATACTTGGTCTCATCATCGGGTTTGTCTATGATAGGCCATCCATCATCGTAGTGAGGTTCGGTAAACTTCTCTGTCTTACCTTCATCGAAGTCATAGGCTTGTGAGTAGGTAATACCCTTATCTCCTTTAACTCCGTACTTGAAGCCCTCGTCTTTGATACTATAGGGACAGTTCTTATCGAATGGTATGAGGAAGTCTCCTAGAGCTGTATCATTCTGTGCTCCTTCAAACATAGCGAAGTAGGGGTGTAGGCTCTTGACGTAACCCCATGATACCTTATCCATCTTACCTGCTCCATAGACACAGAGACCTGAATAGTAGGGTGTACCATCGCCATCATCCCAGAACATAAGGAATGGCTCTGTATGCTTGGCCATCACAGGACGTGTAAGTCCAGCTCTCTCATACTGCTGTTGTAAGGGTGTAGCACCTACTACGGCATAGTGCAAGAGGTCGTAGGTAGTACAAGCTCCTATGAGGTGGCTCTGCATACTAGATGCAAAGTTAATCTTGGCTACCTTCTTCTGAGCCAAAGGTGTGTCGGGCGATACTTGATAGCCCATGCCACGATACTTACCATTACCGTCAATCCATCCATCGGGGAGTACTACCTTGCCATCTACATAAGGATAGGGTTTTGATGACTTTTCAAAGGGGAAGTTCTTACCTAGATTACCTCCATATACCTCTACTACTGTACCTTTGTAGTAGCCTCCCTTCTCCTCATCTTCGTCTATCTCTCCTTGCTTTGGTTCTCCTACTACGATGCTTTCATGGATTTCATCGCGTTTGAGATGTACTACTCCTTCGTCTTTAGCGAAGTTATACGCTACCTTTGAGTTATCATCTTGTTGGTTAAACTCATAGTACTCTTGCGCAGTAGTACCTTGTGGCTTCCATCCTAGGGCATTAGAGTGCTTACAGTTTGTACCCGAATGCTCCTCCATAAATACACCATTCTGGTCATAGCGGAAGTATTCTATCCATCCTGTCTTTTGGTCGGAACTATTGTGCTTATAAGTTCTTGTACCATGATATACGATACAGTTGAATCCTCTCTGCTGTGCTGCCAGTAGGGTAATGCGTGTACCATCAAAAATAGCGTTTCTCTCCTTCTGTTTCTGCTTCTCCTCAGTGGTAGGTATAGAGGATAGGTAGTTCTTGTTCAGAAGTTCTGTCAAGCTGTGAGGGTCGCGGTTCTGACCATCATAGATGAGCATAGAGTAGATGTCAATATCTGCTCCATCATTACCTATGATGATAGCTGCATTAGGGTCGTCACACCATTCAGAAGTAGACTCTGTGTCGAAAGGAATCTCACGCACTGGGTCTCCATTGAGAAGTATACGAGCAAGAGGTATCGTTTTGTTGCTCTGTTCCTCCATCTCACTAGGATAGCGTACATCCTTGATGGCTGCGTTTCTAGGCTTAACGGCACTATCTACACTGAGTGAGAGGTATTGACGCTTATCTTCGCGCCAAGCAAACATACAGTCATCGGGATTGTTATACTTGGCTGTCTTAATCCATCCTTGAAGGGCATTGAGCACAAGTCCACGACCTCCTGTACCACCTGAAATAGATACGATAGGGTCGGTAGTATTAGTCACATTACTTACTTTGTAGTCTAGGCAGAAGGTCATGTTAGCCTTTGCGTTGGTCATGAATGCCTTCCATATGTTACGTTTCAGTATAAGCTTCGTACCTGCCATGATACGCAATACCTTGATGCCACTATCATCAGTAGTCCACATACCATTGATACGGTCGGGATTAATCCACTCGGCTATATTACTTCCATCTGGACCGTATATATTGAGATAATCCTCATCTTCATTGTTACGGTTCTTGACATCGAGTTTGAAGCTAGCTCCAGCGATAGGAGTAATGGCATTCTCGTTGTCTACGGTAAGGTTGAAGTATGACCTATTCTTACCTTTATCATCCTTATATCCGCTATCAAGAATCATGTTGGTTTCTCCATTGAAAGCATAGAATCGAGTGATATAGGTCTTGATGTTGCTACCCTCCTCAGAGTCTATCTCTATGGTTGCTACAAGAGAGTTAGGTTCCAGTGCTTTGGCTGTGCGATTCATCTGAGTGTAGATGTTACCACTAGCGTCAGTAAGCTGAAACTCAATATCCGTATCAGTGCCATCGGGAGAGTATATCGCGTAATCACAGAGGGTAGTCTGTATATAGTTGGTCACTACAGACTTTAGGTTCTGCAAGAGGAGATACTTCTTTGTATCAGCAGTATCGGCTACCATCATAAAATGGTTGGTAGACACTTCTGTCACTATAGTGCCTCCTAGACCATCAGATGCCTCCACCCATGCCTCTACCTTGCGTACACCGTGAGTGAGTAGTCCATATGCAGAGGTATCATCAATGTCAATATCTATAGTACCTCCGTTCTGATTGGCTAGCTGAGTCTGCTGAGACTCATATGTACCCACAGAGCCATACACGCGATATTTGACTACCTTGTCACAAGAGCCGAATGCGCGATATTTCACCTTGAACTTCTCCATAGCCCCTGTCTCACTATTTTTAGCATACATGGGTAGCTGATAGCTTGTTTCAAGCTCTAGTCGGAGCTGTGTATAGGTGACGCTAGCACCGATATTTATAAAGGTAGAGCGAACAGTCTTGGTTTCTCCATCGTCAGTCTTGTATTCATAGATAGCCTGTATTTGCAACTGCTGATAGCCATCTACAAGGTATCTTCCGAGGTCTACCTCTACGAATACATCACTATCATTCTGAGAAGTAAGCTGTGTAGGATATGTACCTACGTCAGACCATGTCTCTCCGTTGCCACGCTGAATGACGAGTGTACCAGAATATCCTGCATTTACGTTGCCAGTAATCTCTGTTCGCTTGATACTACGGTAGTTGATGGGTACTACAAGTTTTCTCTCACTCACCACGATATTAGCATTCGCACCAATCTTGCTACTGTCTATTTCAAGTACAGCAGCATAGGTATCTCCCTTAGCGGTAGAGATAGGTATCTCTATGCTCTGTAGAGGTGCTTTACCTGCATCATGGTCTGCCTCAGAAGCGTAGCAGTCCATCCACCACGTTGTTTTGGCTTCATCGAATCTTTCGATTGCTACATAGCCGAACTTGTTACCCACACTAGCTAGAATCTCATCCAGCTGCTCTTTTGTGTACTGTAATGTATGTTTCGCCATATTACTATATTGTTACTGTTTCTTTTACGTTGATAATGAATCCATCGCTGGACATGAGTATATATCCATCGAGAGTACGCAGATTACCTGCTTCCCATACGGGTTGCATCTTACCATCCTTGTACTGATAGAGAGCCGAGATAGGCTTGGTCTGCTCCTCTATGCGATGGTTGAGACCACCTACCTCTAGGAATGCTCCATTCTTGTATTGTCTCAGTGCCATAGCTTACTCGTAGGTTGCGTAGAAAGCTCCTTCTACTGGGTTCTTCAACTCTGCAAACTCCTCTTCGGTCATGGCATTGATGCGGACGGTATCGAAGAGATTCTTCAATATTCCGATATAGACATACAGTTCCTTATCGGCCACACAGAAGAATACCTTGTCTCCACGAACAGCACCATCAGCCATGTAGTCTGTGTTGGCTGAGAATACCGATGAGTAGAGTGTAGTGCCTCCCAACTGCTTACGGTGTACAAACTGCTTCTTCTGAGTGAGGTAAACGACAGCGAATACTGCACCTGACTCAGGGGAGAGGGCAGCATCTCCTATCGTAGGATTCTCTGCATTGTCTACTTCATCGAAGATGACTAGTGAGCTATCGTGGAAATAATCCTTGAGAGCTGATAGCGTGGCCTTACGAGGTGCCCCATTCGATGTCATGGGGACTGCCTCGTTACCATCAAATACCTCTTTACTAGTGAGGTCGGTTATTTTTACTATTTCTGCCATATTTGTTAGGGGTTATAATTGTCATATTCCGCTGAAGCCAAGCCGAGTTCGGAGAAGTAGCAACCTCCAAATTCGGAGTATGAGAGCAAATTGCCTTTGGCGTCAAACACCCATTTAGAATAACAACTTCCTTCGAGTTCCTCATTCGTGTCATTCATGTTATACTCCCTTTTAATTTCGTTCAAGATGGGAGAGCCTAGCACTACAGGCAGGGGTTTGGTTTCGTCAACCGTGCTTTCGATAGAAATATTATCTCTTGAATAAATACAGAAATCTGATTTATCAGTCATAGTAGCGTCAAAGTCCATATAGAAATGCAGGTCGGCATTTAATATCTCAAACTCCGAGCTATTCTCAACAAACCATACAAGGCCACCGTCTTGAAGTACACAAGACCTTAACTTGAGCATAGTACCTGGCACCATGAATATCATCTTTGTACGATAACCTTTCCAGATGAACCATCCGTTTATGGAATCGCTGTCATTTCCAATAAAGGTGTTTGGATTTACACTTTCTGACAGGATATCTCCATCAGCAACAACTGCTAGCACACTATTGCGATAGTCGTCAGCTGCATCTTTTTTGGATGGCTGTAGAGCATAATCTGTACTGTACTCATGTACAATAGTGCAATGGGTGCCATCGACGATGTATCGGTCTTGTGTGGACTTTGGAAGTACTACAGCACTTGTCGTAGCATATCCTAGCCCATCAACAGGCATGATTGGCTCATATGACACGTTGTGGCAGTTATCTATGTCTATTACATGTTTGGGCGGTACGAAGTAATTTGTGTTCGACTCGCTAGTACCATAGCCAATCTTTGCGATATTGACATAACTCTCACTCAGCTTACCAAACTTAGCACCGCCACCAACAAAGTCCAAGAAGAGATTCGGTGTGAACTCTCCATTGAATTTGTCATCTGTAAACATGGGCTTGTATAGCGTATTACCGTTCTCATCTACCACTGTATAAATATGATTGCTGTGGATAGATGGCGCACCATCCTTAGTAACACCGCCATCAGAGAACATGTATCTGCCATAGAAGATAGCACTGGCGAGCTTTGCCCAGTTAGCCATGAGAGCCTCCGTAAAGAGGTACTTTATTTTTTGAAACTTAGTCCAATACTTGCTATCTCTGAGGTTTTCCAATGTGTTGGTATCACTATCTACGTTCTCTTGCAGCACATAGTATTCTCCGTTGTTGTCATTGTTCTCAGAGTAGTAGACCATTGGGCGAGCAGTCACCTTACCATTCTCCTTGATAAGGGTATAGTTACCTTCGCCATCTTCACCGTCTTCACTCCATGTACCGTAGGGAACAATCATTGCTCCTGTGTCTCCTGCATGACCAGCAAAGCCGCGTTCGGAGATAGTGACGGGGATGTAGATGGTGCCAATAACAGCGCCACCAGACACGAACTGAATCTCCACCTGTTCGGGAATGCTGGTGCGCGACAGACCTTGCTCGAAGACTACATCGAAGCGAAACGCATCGCCCATGCTATCAGCCCCAGAGAACTTGCCGCCACCAGCAACTACATTTACCGTGTAGGAGTTGGTGTCGAGCTTTCCATCAAGAGTCTCTACATGCACGCCGATGCGCACATCTTTGCGTGTGGCCACCTTGCCTGATTGTGCATCCACAAGCACATTGATGGACGACACGTCGGCATAGAACGACTTGGAGTCTTTACCCGACGGTATAGCTACTAGGGTGTAGTCGGCACTGCGTGACAATCCTTCGGCATTGGTGACGGTGATGATGTATGCGGTGCTGCGAGCAATGGCTGTGCCTTTCTTCACCTTGAAGATGTAATCACCCGCTGTTTCTCCGCTAACGACAGACACCTCGATATTGGCTCCAGCTCCTGTCTCCTTGGCCTCAATAGAGGTAGAGTAGATAATATCTTGTGTGGTTCCCTTGAAGAGTTTGAATGTGGTGCTCAACTCGTAGTCGGCATCCGCAAGACCATCAGCGGTGAGACCTACATAGCCGATAACCTCGGAGAGGGAGATAGAGAGTGAGTCTGCGCCATTAATGCCATCGCGCCCCTTGACACCGCTGACGTGGTAATGGTCGTCAAAGGTGCCATCATTGTAGGTCGTGCGGGTCCAGTTCCACTGGTAGGGCTTTGCTTCAGTAGGAGCATTGTCGTGCTGCTCGTCTGACCAATCTGTAATATCGGACGGGTATTTGATACCTGCATTTGCCTCCTTGTCCCAGTCGGGGTCTTGAGTTTTGTCGGGTATGCTGTATGCGGATATAGCGTACAACTCCTGAATGTAGTCGACACCCTTGGCGAGATTAGCTATCACGATAGGACGAGTAACGAAGGCATTGCCCTTGCTGTCGTAAGAGATGGAGAAGTTCCATAGATACTTGGCATATTTGCCATTTCCCTTATCGTAGCTGGGACGCTCTTGGTACCATCCGTTAATAACCAAGCTCTTCATCTCCTCGGCGGTATACTCTACTACGTTGGCTCCGCCATCGAGCTTTGATGGATAGCCTTTGGGTGCCGTTTCCTCTTCGTCGCTTACTGCGTAATACTCTTGCAGGCCTGCGTAGAACGAGCCCTTGCCGACTTGGTTGTAGGTGTATGAGGTAGTAGAGGGTTGGTCTCCCGAATAGTTTGTTACGGTGCGGATGTAGAGCCATGAATCCTCTTGAGCATCAGAAGGGAAGGTTGGTGAGAATGCAGCACTTTCGAGCTGTTCTTGGGTAAGCGGTGTGGACGATACGAAATAGGATACTTCGGCATTGGTAACACCACCGCCATCAACGCCTTGACGAGACACGCTGAATAGGTCTGTGGGGGCAGCATTGGTATACTCGATGTGAGTCCATGTCCATACCCACTTTCCTTGTGCTGGCTCCTCGGTGAGATTTTCATACCATACACCTTCGATGGTATCGGTAGAGGGATGTACTGTGCCGCTATCGCTTACAGCATATCTCGTTATGTCGTCAGTAACTATCACGCTGTCGCCCTTATCGCCATCCTTGACTACGGTGATAGTCTCTCCATCGCGGAAGTTGCCATCTACCCATAGCTCGAAGCGGATGGTTTGGATAGCTGGATTATCAAGTTCTATCAGATTGAGAACCTCTGTATATGCAATCTTCTCTCCACCGTTGATGATGTAGTACTTTGATGCCTCTGAGGGATTCTCGGTAGATACGCCATCCTTGGTACGGATAGCATCGAAGAGGATGCTTGATGGGAAGAGTGTGCCATCGGCCTTGCGCACAATCTGACTGGCCGAGAGGTCTATGTCGTAGAGTGCGGGAGTCTCGCCCTTCTTACCAGCCTTGATGCCTGCAATGACGAACTTGAGCGTGCGCGATACTTCGCCAGCATATACGGTGATGTCTACCACGTTGCGCTCCTGCACGATGTCGCCCTGCTTGATAGTGCATCGAATAGTATTAGTACCTTCAAGACGCACGGACTCGATGTCGCCATCCGATACATTCAACGTAATGTCGGTGATGTTCATCGGAGCGGTGCCATTCCATAGGCTTACGGATGTCTCCAGCGTGTAGTCTTGTGTAGCTACACCATCAGGGTCGAGAGCTACCTCATCCATCTCATTGTCGAGCTCTGCATGTATGGCGCTTTCTCCATCCTTGACTACGGGGATAACGTAGGTGGCGCGAATGATGTCTGTTGTCTCATCGATAAGCCAGAGGGTGATGTTGTCTTTGATGGATGCGATATTGATATCATCGCCATCAAGCGCGAGTCCGCTACCATCGTCAGTACCAAGAATAGCGACCTCACCCTCTTCGGTCTCGATGCCTAGAAGGGCTACGGGGGAGATGTTGAGCTCTGTGCGCATATCCCAATTGCCATCTACTGAGAAGTAGACACCGAGGTTACGCTCGTTGAGCACCTCTTGGTCTTGAATAAGGAAGTAACCAAAAGCGGTTGTCTCACCTACGGCAATATCGATTTGGTTTACCGACAATCGGTTTTCGGCTGTGCGGTAATAGACAGTATTGACCGAGGGGCGAAGCTCGAAGATGGAGGCTGTAGCGCTGTCGTCGCCCTTGGAAGCCATAACTGCCCACTCTGCGATGCCTGCTTTGGGCTCTACGGTGGTATGGTTCATCATACAGCGGTAGAACGAGCCCTTGTGGGTAACGGTGTCGTTTGTCTCTGCTGTAACGGCGTAGCGCTCCTCGTCGGTATATCCTAGAGCAATCTGTCTTGACCACGCGCCACGATAACGCTCTGTCTGTGCACCCTTCTCTCCTTGTGGCCCTTGCTCTCCTTGGTCGCCCTTTACGGCGCTGACGTGATAGAATGTGTCGTCTGAGCCGTCGGTATAGGTGGTGACGGTCTTGTTCCATTGGTAAGGCTTCTCAGAAGTAGGAGCTGAGTCGTTCTGCTCGTCTATCCATTCGGCGATGTCGGTAGGCCAGTCTTGGTCTGCTGAGTTGGGCTTGCTGTAAGCTGAGATAGCATACAGCTCTACGATAGACTCGATGCCCTTCGCGAAGTTGCCGATACAAATGGGTTCGGTAACGTAGCGGTTGCCCTTAGAGTCGCGCGAGATGGAGAAGTTAAAGAGGTAGGGGGTATCATAGCTTGGGGTAGGACGTGAGGTAGTCCATGCGGTGCCAATCATAAGTTCTACACCTGCGGGATACAAAGCTACGCCATCCTTAAACTCTACTGCATCAGGGAATCCTCCAGGGGTATTCTGCTCGGAACCACTCTGTGCGTAGTACTCCTGAAGACCTGCGTAGTATGAGCCTTGGCCAATCTGTACGACATCGTAGGAGATGGCCGTGTCGCCATCGGAATAGGTAACGATGGTGCGTGTGTAGAGCCACCAACCATCATTAAGGTTGACGGGGAAGCTACCCCAATCGCTCTCGGGGAATATGCTGGGGTCAGTATCTGTCTTCTCCTTCTGCACGTATTTGACGATAGAAGATTTAACGCCCTTACCGTCTTGTCCCATGCGAGAAACGGAGTATGAGGTGGTGGACTTGCCGTCGGAGTAGGTGACGATGGTGCGAGTCCATTGATATTGACCATCGGCTACGTTAGGCATAGTGTCTTGCCAGCCATCGGTAGGAGTGATGGTGCCGCTTGGACTTGTGGCGTACTTGACATCGGTGTCGGTGATAGTTACGCCTTCGCCTGTAATCTTCGTCCACTTGTAGTCCCTGTAGTTGTTGCTGTCTTTCTCGTTCTCGTCTACATATTGACCGATGTATGCTTTGCCTTCACTGACTGACACATCGAAACCTTCTGAACCATCTGCGCTGTTGGCGTAGGCGATATGGAGATATGAACTCTTACCGTCAGCACCAGCCTTACCCTCGATGCCTTGGTCGCCCTTTTCGCCTTGAGCACCCTTAGTGCGGTTCCAAGTGTAGTCATTGTAGTTTGTAGAGTCTTGCTCTATATCGTCAACGTATGTACCGATATAGTCTCCGCTGACATCGTTCATATTTGTGCCCTTATCGTCATCGGCGAACTTGACATGGAAGTACGAAGGTTTGCCATCTTCTCCCTTGGGGCCTTGAATACCTTGTATACCTTCGGGACCTTGAATACCTTGTATACCCTGAATACCTTGGTCGCCCTTATCACCCTTGGTTCTCATCCAAGTGTAAAGGCTCTTGTCTGTCGGGTCGTCTATCTCGAAGGTAGTACATGTACCTATCCACTCGCGACCTTCGCTCACGGAGGTGCTGAAGTTGACAATCTCGCCATTGCTGTTGATGTTGGCATAGGCGATATGGAGGTACTGAGGCTTACCATCGTCGCCCTTGAAGCGACCTACATTACGCCAATAACCTGCGGTGTCTGTTGTGGGAACCCACACGTAGAGGTTCTGACCGATGATGTAGCAATCGCTAGGGTCTTCGGGCACAGATGGTAATTCCTTGTCGGAACTGAGTGTGCCCTTGATTTTGATACTCGTACCATCATCACCCTTCGCTACCAAGAGCAGCCAGTCAGCACTGCTAGAGGTTGGCTCTGCGGTCGTAGACGGCTTGATACACTTCCATAATTCGCCCTTGTAAGTAACCACATCGTAGTAGCTGTCGTTAGACTCATATGTTATGCCTTGCAGCCATGAGCCTCGATTGCGTTCCTTCTGCAAGGGCTTGCCTTGGTAGTCGTACTCGATGAGATGCTCAATGATGGCATACTTGGTATATAGCGCAGGGTCATCCTCCTTGATATCTTGGAATACCTTCTTGACATCGGTGTAGAGGTCGTGAGGGAGTACGCCAAGTATGGTGCCGTAATCACTCTTGGTGAGCGTAGGCTTGGTGACGTTGCGAAGCATGATGATGTTACCCTCTTCGCTATCGATGAAGAACGATGATGTGCGACCTTCTGTGCCGTTGATGTTACCGCGCTGGGCAAGTGTCATGCTTGCTGTAGGAGGCATGTTGCTCGCCACATTGTTGGTATTGGATGTGTCACCTATGGGGAAGAGTTGACAGCGGATAGTCATTGAGCCATCCTTGCCTATCTCTTCATCACTTGAGGATACATACATGATGCTTTGTCCGCCACGAGCATGCTGTCCGCTCTCGCCAATTTGGTTGACGTAGCCGTAGAGGATGTCACCATTACGGAGAGGTACGATACCCTTGTTCTCGTCGGTCTTCTTGATGGTGCACCATACGTAAGAGATATTGCGGATGTCGTTATTGTCGCTGTAGTACTCGTCGGGGGTGAGGTTGGTGCCGTCAAGAAGTACATATACACAATCCTCCAAGGTGACGGTTTCTGACAATGCTACCTTGCCGCTCTGCGCCTTAATCTTATTATATATAAGCTCGAAAACCTCAAAAGACATGGCCTTCATGCCAGCTACGGTAAGCAAACCATCTTTAGTGAGCTGCGCCCCGTTTATCTGACCTGCGGCATCGCTGAAGTTCGTGGTCTTGAAGCCCTCATGTAGGGTCTGCAAACCTCCGACCTCCTGTGTGCCTTGGATGGTTTGGTTGCCCTGGACAACAGCATTACCCTTCACATCAAGAGAACCTGCTTCGGCCTTGCCGGCAACGGAAACATTCTTCTTGAATGCTATATTACCCTCTACGCTATCGTCGTTAACTTTCGAAACATAGCTGAGATCACCGTATGCTTTTACAAACTTGGGGGTGACGAGAGTGTCTTCGCTTTCAGCGAGGGTGTCTGCTTCGTTCTTATCTTCGGGGATGCCGATGAAAGACTCAATGGTCTTTCCAAAAATCTTAATGCCTTTCGCAAACTCCACTATCCCGTTGAACTTAACTAGCCCATTGGCGATAAGGTTGACGAGAGGATGCTTCACCTTGATAGTCTTATCAGAGCTGTTAAACTCGAACATCTCATCAAGGGCTGCATTATTCTCGGTATTGCCCTGCGGAGTGCCCAGCATACCACTGTCATAATCGAGCACGCGGTCCACGTCGGAGCCGCCCGAAGTCTTGGATGCCGTGATAGATCCAATCTTGATATACCAGTAATCGGCAGACTCCTCTGTAACACTTTCGCCTTGACCGACGCTGCCATCTATATTGTAGTCGTTTACAGAGAAGATGATCATCGCCTTCTTATCGCTTCGCTGCAAGCGTGCATAGATGAAGTAAGCGCCAGTGGTGCCCAGCTTCGTTGTTGCCGCTGTTAGACTCCAACGCTGGTAGTCGGCATTCACATCGAATCCGAGCTCCGGCACTCCTGGAACCATCACGGAGATAGCGGCACCTGATGCAATACTCGCATGCACTACATCGCGCAACCCTTGGTAATTGGGCGTAAAGGTGAGCGCACGCTCATTTATATAGTAGGTGTTGTTTTTGGCCATAGTCAAGGTTTCAATTTCAATAACAAAATTAAAACTCTTTTTCCCTAGAATGAAGGACAGATTTTTTTAGCAACATCCAGCATCGCCTAAACAATGAGCGTGGATATTTGTTGAGAAGAAAACACTGCTATTATGAGCAAATATTACGACTCAGTTGTCAGCATCCTGGAAAGGATGAGCGGACTATTCGAAGCTGAAATCTTGGGTGGACGCAGCGAGATGTGTGCAGACTATCGGTCCATCCTCGTAGAGCTGTTATCAAAGAGGTATACCAACCGCGAGGTAGTAAGCCTAACGGGGCTCACCAGACAAAGCGTGAGCCGCATTTCTGCGGCCCACGAGAATAGGTTGAAAAATAAATATTCGATGCGCATGGCGATGTTTGATGCGGAGCGCGAAGTAAACGCATTCACAGACTAGCGGATGCTGCCACTCACTGCGGAGCGGACGGTGAAGTTTACCGACAGCAGAGAAGGGTCGTTGCGGTCAGCTACAGCTACAGTGTCTCCATCTGGCTCTACAGCCACAGGGAGCCACTTGCCGTCGTACCGCATCCAGTACTGACGAGCCATAAGAAACTCTGAAGCAAACCAGTCGGCCCACTCTCGGTTTACATATCCGCTGGACATCTGCCATACCGCTCCCCCACCCTGCTTGTGTGTGGAAACTGCTGGCTTGGCTATATAGGATGGCGGCTGAGACAATGCCAGGCGTGTAGATGACACTTCATAAGACATAGACTCATTTGCGAGCACGCTGATGGTCTCGAACACTCCGTATGAGTTGACAAAAAGGAACACCTTGCGCTCGCTAAAGTGATTAGTGCCTGCTGCCGCAACAGTCGTAGTAACTCCACTTTCGGTAAGCGCCGCAAGACACATAAGCTGACCCGAAGCGGAAACTTCCCCTGCAGGCTTGCTAGAAAACTTCGTGCCATCGGGCTTGATGCCATTCCATCGTGCATACTCCCCTACCCTGCCCAGGTAAGCCTTAAAAGATACACCTTCGCCAGAGGGCTCCTTGGTAGATGTGTAGTCTATCACCTTGCCATCTGCCGTCATCTCTCGCTCATGTGCGGTCACATAAAACTGCAGATAGGGATATGTAATTCTTGCACCATCCACTACCGAAGAGGCATCG
>JAEIGA010001939.1_pt1 | contig 32979 bp, 25 predicted proteins | sample 9270691 | NCBI WGS metagenome assembly JAEIGA01 (sample SAMN17057246, study PRJNA624740) | gut metagenome | biome: biome; isolation source: fecal sample | host: Bos grunniens | place: China: Xizang | collected 2019 | reverse complement strand
TGCCAGTGGCATGAGCCGACCCTGCGCCGCCGGGATACCGCCCGGCGGGAAGTCCGAAGGACCGCAGGGGGCGGGTAGAATCCCGCTTGCCCGATAAACTAAAACGCTCAGCAATGGTAATGACCGCTGCTGAGCGTTTCTGCTTTTGCCCACATGTGTCCCAAAGATTTTTAGCCGTAACGCCATAGAATGGCAGATATGGAGCGCGTTGCTCACCTATTTGCTGATGCGAATCATGGCCTTTCTGAGCAATTGGAAGCGAGATTTCAGACACTTCTGCACCTTGATGAAAGGGGCACTCTGGGCGAAACGCTCAGTAAATCTTATTGTTAGCAGGTATGGGACAGCAGGAACCGCCGAGAGATTCTTCCACCCCTAATTCCTAAACCTTTTTTCAAAGAAAATCATCCATACATCCAGCAATCATGCACTATAGCGGCTCGTTATCGTGCCTCTATGGGATGGCAATGATTTGAAATGTTAAAATTTGAAATCCGTTGTCGCGCATTCTGCGCGACAAATCTCCATTTAAGGGCACAATCGTTGGGTACCATGTGTGCTGCGTGTTTCCTTACACAAAAGGCTTTACAAAATATAACATGTATGCTATTAACACGTTGTTTTCCGTTTATAGCTCGTCTCTTCATTATCTATCCTTTTCTGCAAACAATACAACAGCATGAAAGTAAGACTCCCCAAAGTACTCTGTGCCGCTTTGCTGGCCTCCCTCATCTGTGCCAACAGCTATGCCGAAATCCAAGCCGATGGTATCGATTATACACACACCGCCAATGGAGATGGCACCTATGATTCAACTGTAAAAATTGGGGGGGCGATAAGGCCCTCAATTCCGGTGGTACATACGTTCCCACGGCGGATGGTAATACAGTGTTTAACCACACTCAGCTGCGCGATGTTACCATCGAAATGACAGGGGGCACTATCACGGGAACACTTTCTGCCAATACGTATCACAGCAATCCTGTCGATGGCACAGTACAGATGACCATCACAGGTGGCACAGTAGCAATGCTTCTCGGTGGCAATCACCTCTGCACCAGCAACAAGAATAATTACATTGACTCTGCAGATATTGATGCTATCACCATCAACGTGGGGGGTAATGCCGACATCGACGAAGTGCGAGGCGGTAATCTCATGGCCCAAGAAGGGGAGCCCATCACGGAAGAGTTCCTTCAAAAATACAATAAAATAGGTAATATTTCCATCAACGTCAAGGAGAACGCCACCATCAGAACAATCAACGGCTCCACCGGCAGCGATTCTGTTAATGGCGCAGTCAAGGTGAATGTGGAAGGTGGCACCGTCACTAATTTATACGCCAACAATGGCGGTATGGTCTCCGGAGATGTCGGTGTTACCGTCAAGAATGCCACGGCCACAAATCTTTACTGTATGCTTGCCGGCACAGCACAAAATGCTACCACAACCATCGAGAATGGTAATGTCTCTATGCTGGTAAACACCTATGGGGGCACCGTTAAAGGAGACTCTTCCGTCACCATCAATAATGGCAGCGTAGGAACAGTCTACGGCACCTATGGGGGCACCGTTAAAGGAGACTCTTCCGTCACCATCAATAATGGCAGCGTAGGAACAGTTTACGGCATCTGTGGCGGCACCATTAAAGGAGGTTCTTCCATCACCATCAATGATGGCTCGGTGAGCAATGTACATGGCACTTATGGCGGCAATGTCACCGGTGATGTATCCGTTACCATCAACGGGGGAACCGTAAACGGCACGGCTACCGGTTGTACGATGGGCGAAATTGATGGCAATGTGTCTGTGACGCTCAATGGCGGCTCTGTCCAGAACATCTATGCAGCCAACAGCGGCCATATCACAGGGGACACAAGCGTCTACCTTCTCGGTGGCACCGTGACCGGCTACATCTATGGTGGTGATGCCAATCTGATTGATGGCACGCGCACCTTGTATGTTGGCACTGAAGAAAAAGCATACAATGGCAATGCATACTGGGCCTATGGCTTTGATCAGGTCGTGATAGCAAAAGATTCTACGCTGAACATTGACAACACCTCCACTCTGGGAGAAATTGTGATGTCTGAAGGTGCCAAACTGAACATCACCTCCGCAAACTGGAATCTTTTCAACATCCGCACACACACCTTCACCCTGTCCGAAGACAACATCAACGGTGCCCTCTGCACAACAATCGGAAACGTCACCATCGACGGTCCCATTACCCTGAATTTCAATGTCAGCAAAGGCCTCGCCAGCGGTCGCTACATGTTGATTGACGCCACCAACGGCAACGTCGATACCACCAAATGGACAGAGGAAAACGTGACCATCAACAACGTGACCACCGGCACCACCTACAACCGCCGCGCTGCAACCGCCACAGGACAGCACACCGTGAGCTTCAATGATTTGAAATGGATTGACAGCATTCTTTACCTGTTCGTGGTAGCTGAAGACCTCCAGAATACCCTGGCGGGTAACTGGGGGGCCTTCAAGAGCTCTCAGGCCTTTGTATCTACCCTGTGGGGTGGCCGCAGCAACGCCGTCGTTCTTCCCGGCGTGGCAGACGGCAAGGGTGGTCTCATTCCCGGTGGTCAGACCATCGCCTGGGGTCGTGTCTACGGGCAGAGCTCCCGCATTGGCGGCATTGGGGCTGATTACAGCATCTTTGGCGGAGCCATTGGTGCCGAGCAGCGCTTTGTGACAGGCCGCACCCTGGGTGCCGCCATGGGCTACGACTGGGGCAAGGTGACTCCCTTTGGCCTCTCCAGGATTGACCAAGAGACCGAGCACTTTGCGTTGTATGGCCGCGCCGCCTCGTGGAAGGTCGGGCAGAAGAGCAACATCGTCATCGACTGGAGCGCAGCTGTGGGCAACACCACGTCTGAAACAGCCGCCATCAACGGCGAATGGGAGCAGAAGAACATGCAGCTGGATGCCCGCGCATCCTACCTGCGCCAGATGAGCGAAAAGACCACCGGCTCCGTGTTTGCCGGCGTGCAATACTTTGCCGCAGAGGATGCTACTGCCGGTGCAGTCCAGATCAGCTCCATGCAAAATCTCCGCACAGAGGCAGGTGTGGGGCTCTCCTGCAAGGCCACCAGCAAAACCACAGTATATGGTGAAGCCAGCGTCTACAATGATGCCATGCGCCACAACCCTACCACATCTGCCAACGGTGTCAGCTATTCCGGCACCAATCCCGGCCGCCTGGGTGGCCGCGTGAGCGTGGGCACCGTGTACGAACTGAACGACCGCTTGAACCTGCACGGCAACTACAGCTTCGACATGGCTGATGACAGCCAGGAGCACAACATGAACGTGGGCGCCAGCTACCGGTTCTGATTGTAAAAGCACACTCCTGTCTATTCCCCCCGCTGCAAGAACATGCTTGCAGCGGGGGTAGTTCATTTTTTTGCAGACTACAGTCTTCAAATGAACTTCTGACTTGATATGGCGTACCAAAAGAGATATCTTAACTCCTGTTAGAGTCTGTCGCAGACAGGCTCTCGTTGTTTTTATGGGAAAATAGCCTTAAACGACATAAAGGCGTAGTGTTCTGCGTGAAAAATCGCGCCGGAGTATAACCTGCCCCACCATCGGCAGTAAGCATTCGCTTGTGGGCATATCGGCGTAAGCCGCTAACTTTCCAATCGTAAATCGTAAATCCAAAAATCGTAAATCCACGTGTCCCAAATCTTTGGGACACGTGTGCTTTTGCCGTACAATGTGGGATTTGAAGTTGACACCTGAGAAGAACTGGTGATATAAAGGATTCATACACCTGAGCTCTTCTGGACAAGAGGATTAGCCGATATCTCTCCATATTACCACCCGTTTACTTATGAAACTGAAACAAGGAATGATTTGTGCTGCGTTGTGCCTGTCTCTGGCAGCTTGTCAGGCGCCATTATATACTGCGGTGAAGGAGAATAATGTGCATGCGGTGAAGGCGCAGCTGGCCGCGGGGGCGGATCCGCACGAGACAAAGCCGGAGAACTGGTTATGGAAACTGCCTACCCTGCCTGTTGCAATAGCGGGAGATGTAGCCGGCGTTGTGCTTACTATCGGTACGCTTGGCCTGTATGCCTGGGGCTATGAAGAATTGGTCGGCCCGGAATCACTTACGGAATTGACGGCGAATTATGGCTCCGTATCGCCCGTGGAACTTGCCAGGGGGTGGAAGAGCTGGGATGCCCGCCAGAGCGAAATCTGCTATGCCATGGCGTGTTCCGGCAGGGTGCATGACCGCGCATTCCTGAAGCGCTGCTTGTCGCATTCCTTGCAGTCGGGGAATCTGACTGTAACGGACAAATTGCTGGCATCCGGGGTGTATCCCGACCGCGAGGACCTGGGCTTTGTACTCCAGAACAACATGCGCGATTACGCGCAGCGGTTTATGAATATGGGTGTTAAACCCGATGATTCGCATCTGCGTTCTGCACTCAATAAAAACAACCTCGATGAGGCGGATTTCCTGGTGCAGAATGGGGCGTACGGTGATACGAATATGCTGATTGCCGCCATTCAGAACGGTGAGGCAGACAAGGCCCGCTTCCTTGTGCGTAAGGCTGGGATGAATGTCAATACCCCTTTGCATGAGAACAGTTTCCAGTTTATAGCGCAGGAGGCCGGACAGTTGCCGCTGTACCAGGAGCTGGGTGGTATTATGGTGGCGCAGCCGGTAGCCCCTCCGGTGGATTGTCCCTGGTGCAAGGATGGCTATACGGCTGAATACTGGGTGGATTGCAAGAATTGCCTGGATGGCTCAGTGACGGTGTCGTATACGTACACAACGGATAATTGGTATCCGGGCTGTGACCCGAATGATCCGAATACGCGTGGCTATACAACGCATACGGGGTATAAATCGGTTCCTTGTTCCAGCTGTGGCGGTCGCGGAGAGGTGATTCACCGCGAGGGCTGCACGAAGTGCGGCAGCCGCGGTCTTATCTCCCGCTATGCGTTGTGAGCGGGTGCTGAGGGCTCAGCCCGGTGGTTTTGATGAAAAATACAGTTACAAACGGGGTGGGGAGGTCGTTTCGGATTGGCCGATGCGGCGGCGGAGGCTGGCAAGTAGCGCGATGAAAATCAATGGCAGGAGTGACCAGAAGAAGTCATCTGCTGTGGTAAGGAGACAGAGCGCTACCCCCAGCAGGGCCAGCTGGGCCAGCAGAATGCAGCCGGAAATCCACAGCGGGCAGGGGGCTGCGTATGCCGCGCCGCGCCAGTGGCTGCGGAGACAGCGGCAGAGCAGGATACTCCAGCTGCAGAAGAACCAGCCCAGCAGGGTGCAGAACAGGTTGATAAGCAGTGTGATTTCAGCTGAGAAGGGTTTTGCGGCATAGAATCCCACGGTGGCGTAGTCGAAGACTGACCACCCGGTGCCCACCCCGAGGGATATCAGGGGTGGCAGTAGCGCCAGCAGGGCAATGCCGTAGATGACCAGCCAGCCGATGTAGTTGAGAGGGAGTTTTTGCTCGACTCGCAGGGCGAGCCGCTCGGCCCAGGAGAGTTGTGTGTTCATTTTCTGCAGGAAGCCGGAAACGAAATCCGCCTCCACCCTGGTAGGGATGGAGGCGGGGTGCGGTTGTTTATTTACTTGGCGCGGGCGCGACCGATGGCTCGCACGATTTCGCCGATGATAAGAACCGGGCAGGTCACGGCGGCGATGGTGAGCCATTCGCAGAGCGTGAGGGGCACGGTGCGGAAGATGTCTCCACCGAACTGGGTTGCCAGTACCTGGCCGAAGAGGATGACGGCGAGGATGAAGAGGAAGCTGCGGTTGGTGAAGATGCCGTTCACGAAGCTGTTGTTGGTGCCGTATACGCGGGCGTTGAACAGGTTCCAGAATTGCAGCATCACGAAGCCGGTGAAGAGCAGGGTGACGGAGTGGCGGAAGGCTTCCGGCTCAGTTTCCTGAGAGGGCATGCACTTCACATAGCTCACCAGGGCAATGATGAAGCCGATGCCGAGGCAGAGAATCCAGCGCCACATGGTGGGGGTGATGATGAAGGCGAACTTGTTGCGCGGTTTCTGCTCCATCACATCGTCGCTGGGCGGTTCGGAGGCGAGGGCCAGGGCGGCGAAGGTGTCCATGATGAGGTTGACCCAGAGCATCTGCGTGACGGTGAGGGGAAGCTCACAGCCAATGAAGGGCCCGAGGGCGGCAATACCGCAGGCAGCGACGTTCACGGTGAGCTGGAAGACGATGAACTTCTGGATGTTGCGGTAGAGGGAGCGTCCCCACTTGATGGCGCGGATGATGGAGGCGAAGGAGTCATCCAGCAGGATGATATCGGAGGCTTCCTTGGCTACGGAGGTGCCGGTGATGCCCATGGAGAGGCCTACGTCGGCGTGGTTGAGGGCGGGGGCATCGTTGGTGCCGTCGCCGGTGACGGCAACGACGTGGCCTTTCTCCTGCAGGGCGTTCACCAGGCGCAGCTTGTCCATGGGCTTGGCGCGGGAGAGCACGCGGAGGTCATTCACGCCGTCGAGCAGCTGCTGCTCGGTAAGCTGGCCGAACTGGTCGCCGGTGAGTACAGCGCCCTGGGGCAGCTCACCTTCCGGCAGCAGTCCGATTTCGCGGCCAATCTGGCAGGCGGTCTCGAAGTTGTCGCCGGTGACAATCTTGATGCCCACGCCGGCTTTGTGGCAGGAGGCCACAGCGGCGGGCACATCCGGGCGCACAGGGTCCTGGATGACGAAGCAGCCCAGCCAGGTGAGGCCGGTGCATGCTTCCTTGACTCCCTCTGCGGAATCGGCAGAGCCTTCCTTGTATGCCAGCCCGAGCACGCGCATGGCTTTGCGCTGGGCGGTGCGGATGATGGTGAGCACTTCCTCGCGGGCGGCATCGGTGAGCTCGCCGGCATAGGCTGTGGAGCACTTGGAGAGCACCACCTCGGGGGCCCCCTTCAGGTAAATGACCTCCTTGCCGATCACGGCAGATTTGCCGCAGGTGGCCATGAATTTGTTCTGGGTATGGAAGGGCAGCTGGGAGATGACGCTGAACTTGCTGCGGGCATCAGCGTAGGAGACGCCTTTGCCGTTCAGGTACATGAGCATGGCGCCCTCGGTCACGTTGCCGAGTACCTTGCCTTCTTCATCGAGGTCAGCGGTGGAGTTGGCTGCCACGGCTTCGGTGAGCAGGGGGAAGATGGGGGCGGCGGCTCCTTGTTCGTTCACGCCGGGGAAGTTGGCTTCGCGCACGGTCATGAGGTTCATGGTGAGGGTGCCGGTCTTATCGGAGCAGACGACGGTGGCGGCGCCGATGGTTTCGCAGGCGTCCATTTCGCGCACGAGGTTGTTCTGCTTCGCCATTTTGCGCATGCTGTAGGCAAGGCTGAGGGTCACGCTCATGGGCAGGCCTTCCGGCACGGAAACCACGATGAGCGTGATGGCAATCATAAAGTAGGTGAGGATTTTATCTGCAGCGGCCTGGGGCATCCAGGTGGTCGGCTCTGAGGGCAGGATGCCGCTGTAGATGAGGCCACCCAGGGAGATTCCGAAGATGAGAGCACCGGTGATGAGGCACTTGCCCCAGGCTCCGAAGCCGCTCTGTTTCACCCAGGCGGGGGAGGGGATGCGCACTTTCATGTAGCTGAGCAGATCGCGCAGCACGGGATACCAGATTTTAAGGGTGGCAGCGGCAATGCCTGCGATAAGGGCGGCAAAGAAGTACCACTGGCTGGTGGTGAGCACGAATTTGCCCAGCAGGGCATCGTGCGCCACGAGGGAGATGAAGAGGAGCATGGCAATGGAGGTGCCCAGCACGTTGATAGCCTGGGAGAGCCCCTCCAGCTGCAGGTTGAGCGGGGATTTTGCACCGGTTTCCTTGGTGGCGGCTTCGGCAACCTTGCCGATTTCGGTGTGGTCGCCCACTTTGGTGATGCAGATGACACCGTGTCCATCGGTCACGAGGGTGCTGCGGAGCACTACGTTGCGCGGGTAGGCCCCGGGGAGTGTTTCCTCTCCTTCTCCGGGTTGCTTGAGCACGGGTTCGGATTCGCCGGTGAGGGAGGACTGGTTGATGCGCAGGGAAGAGGATTCGAGCACCACACCGTCGGCGGGGACTTCCACACCGGTTTCAAGGGTGACGATATCGCCCACCACGAGTTCATTCTTGGGCACCATGGTGTGTTTGCCGTCACGCAGCACACGCACGGGGGTGACATCGTTCACCTTGTTGAGGATGTCGAATTCCTTGTTGGCGCGGTATTCGTTCACAAAGCCCACAGTGGTGGCAAGCAGCACGGCGCAGAGAATGCCGATGCTTTCAATGGGGCTGTGTTCGCCGGGAGAAAGGAGTACGGGGATGAAGGAAATAACGGCGGCTGCCAGAAGAATGACGATGAGCGGGTCGGCAAACTTGCGGGCGAGCTCTACCCACCACGGGTCACGGCTGGGCGGGGTCATTTCATTGCTGCCATGCTGCTGGCGGCTTTCCTTTACCTGGGTAGTGGTAAGACCGGTGTGAATATCGGTGTATGTCTTCATAAGAATCGGGTGCGGCATTATAGTTGCCTTGCGCTGAAAATGCAAGTTTTATAACACGAAAAACGACCGCCGCGGGTGGAAACCTGCGGCGGCCGGGAATGAAGGTGTGTGTGGAGGCATCAGACCATGCCGGCGTCCCAGGCATCGCCGAAGGAGATGCCGATTTCGCGGGCTGCCTCAATGAGCTGGCTCTTGCTGTCCACCAGGTGCAGGGTGCGCACGGCTTCCTCAATGGGCATGGAGACCATATCGGTGCGGTGCAGGGCAACGGTTTCGCCGAATTTGCCATCCTCGATGAGGTCGATGGCCTTGGCACCGCAGCGTACACCGAGCACGCGGTCGAAGGGAATGGGGGAGCCGCCGCGCTGGGTGTGGCCCAGTACGCAGTAGCGGGTTTCGATGCCGGTGATGGTTTCGAGCTTGGTGGAGAGGAATGCGGCAATGCCGCCGAGGCGCACCTCGCCTTTGGTCTCTTCATCCAGCGTGAGGAGTTTGCCGCCGATGGTGGCGCCTTCGCTTACCACGATGATGATTTCGCGCTGACCAAGTGCCTTGGTGAGCTCCACCTTGCGCACCACATCTTCCAGGGTGAAGGGGATTTCGGGGATGAGGATGATGTCTGCACCACCGGAGATACCACCGTAGAGGGCAATCCAGCCGGCGTGGCGGCCCATGGCTTCCACCACCATGATGCGCTGGTGGGAATAGGCCGTGGTGCGCAGGCGGTCAAGCTGCTTGCTGACCACGGAAACGGCGGTCCAGAAGCCGAAGGTGTAGTCGGTTGCACCCAGGTCGTTATCGATGGTTTTGGGCACGCCCACAATGGGGAGACCGATCTGACGCAGCTCCTGACCGATGGTCTGGGAGCCGTCGCCACCCACCACGATGAGGGCCGAGAGACCGAGACGTTCCACGGTGGCCTTGCTGCGGGCGAGCACATCTTCGGCAATCTGCATGCGGCCGCCCACACCGCTCTTCACGGTGAAGTTGCCTTTGTTCACCGTGCCGAGGATGGTGCCGCCGGTGGAGCGGATGTTGAGGCAATTTTCGGGGGTAAGGATGCGCCAGCGCTCGTTTTCGGGCGTGGAGAGCAGGCCTTCAAAGCCATCGTAGAAGCCGTAGACGGTCCACCCGCGGGCAGAGGCCGCACCCACGGCTCCTTCAATCACGGCGTTGAGACCGGGGCAGTCGCCGCCGGCGTTGAGAATACCAATGTTCATATGATTTTATTCGGGGAGTATGATGAATTTTGTTCTATCCAGATAATCGTTAGTGGGTAACCAGGCGTCCCATGCGTTCCAGCCGTCGCGCAGGAAGCGGGCGGCTTCCTTGTAGCGGGTATTGGAGGAGGGCATGCCGAGCATGACAACCAGCAGACGCTGGGCAAAGGTAGCTTCTTTGCCGGTAGCGGGATTCACGCGCTTAACCGAGGCCCGGCGCGCTGTAACCATAAGGCAGCTGCCAGCGCTGCGGGATTGACCGACTTTGAGCCCGTCCACATGACCGGAACCGCTGAGCAGCTTGTTGTTGTTGCGGATGGTCTGGCGGCGTGTGCCGGCGGGAGTGTGAACGGTGACGATGCAGCCGGTCTGGGCAGTGATGGCCATTAAATCAGTATCATTAATGGCATACATGCCCAGCAGTGCCATGTCGCGCGCGGAGGACTGGGTGATGACGGCTCCGTTGGTTCCTTTGAACACGGTGGTGGTCATGCCCAGTTTGCGGGCGAGGTTGTTCATCTGCGCGATGAATGCGCCCTCCGGGTTGGCTGTGCTGAGGCAGCTGCCGCAGGCATATGCCAGGGTGGTGGCGCAGGCGCTGTCATCCCACATGAGGGCGGAATACAGAGCGTCGCGCACGGAGATGCTGTCCCCCGGACGGAGACGGAGCAGGTTGGTGCGCTGCCATGCCACCGCGCCTGCCGGCACGGTGATGAGGCGGTTCATGTCCACGTTATAAGCCTTTACCCAGTCCATCACCACCACGGCTGTGGCCAGGTTGGTCAACATGCCGATGGGGCGTTTGATGTTGGAGTTGGAGGAATAGAGGACGCGCCCGGAGTTGACCTCCAGCGCAACATAGCTGGGGGTGGTTTTCTCCGGGGTGAGAATTTCCTGGTGTGAGCACGAGGAAAGCATGCTGCTGACCACGGCTCCTAACGCACACAGATATGTGAGAGCTTTATTCATTTAGAATGAGCCGACTTGGATTTGCAGCATTTGCGGGAGGCCTTGGCTTCCTTGGTGCAGACCTGCTTACGGTCGCGGTGCATTTCTTCTGGTGAGCGGTCGCCGAAGATGACACCCAGGTCACGCGCTGTACTGATAATCTGGCTATCGGGGTTCACAAATCGGTGGTGGGCTACGGCTTCTTCAATGGGCACATTGTCGATGTTGAGACCATTGAGCACTACGGTCTTGCCGAAGTCCTTGTTTTCGATGAGTTTGACTGCTTCTACACCGAAACGCACGCCGAGGATGCGGTCGAAAGCGCAGGGGGAACCGCCGCGCTGGGTGTGGCCGAGCACGCAGTAGCGGGTTTCGATGCCGGTGCGCTCCTGCAGGATGTGGGAGAGCTTGTTGCCGATGCCGCCCAGGCGTTCATCACCGTTTTCCTTGTTGTGCACGGTGACGAGCTGGCCATTGAGGCGGGAGCCTTCTGCCACAACTACGATGATTTCACGCTGACCGGTGGCTTTGCGCGCCTTGATGCATTCAATCACCTTTTCAAGGTCGTACTCGATTTCAGGGATGAGCACCACGTCTGCAGCCGCAGCGATGCCGCCGTAGAGACCAATCCAGCCGGACATGTCGCCCATGACCTCAATCACCATCATACGCTGGTGGGCGTTGGCTGTGGTGCGGATGCGGTCAATGGATTCAGTAACCACGGAAACGGCGCTGTGAAAGCCGAAGGTGTAGTCGGAGTCACTGCAGAGGTCGTTGTTGATTGTCTTGGGGATGGAAATAACAGGCAGACCTTCCTCGGAGAGGAGTTTTGCAGTGCGTGCAGAGCCGCTGCCGCCGATAACGGCCAGGGCCTGGAGACCGAGGGCGTTGATGGTCTTCTTGGCCTTGGCCATGACTTCTCGGTCAACCTGACGGCGGCCTACCTTATTGGTGACCACTTTGAAGTTGCCGGTGCTGGTGGTGCCGAGGATGGTGCCACCGTATGCTCGAATCTTGTGTGTCTTGCTGGGCGTGAGGGTTTCGTAACGGCGACCGCCTGCCACGGGGAGCAGGCCTTCAAAGCCGTCGTGGAAACCGATGACGCGCCAGCCGCGCCGATAGGCGGCAGAAACGTAGCCTTCAATGACAGCGTTGATGCCGGGGCAGTCGCCGCCTGAGTTAAGAATGCCGATAATCATATCTGTGAGTGAATGAAATTATGCTTGATGAGAAGGAGCCTGGATGGCCCCGAAGTAGTGGGCGCAGCACCAGAGTGCGCGGGGATGGTGGAAGAACGATTTCCACATCGAGCCCTTGAGCCCGTTGGTTGTGGTGCCGTCCTGGTTGCAGTAGCCGAACCACTCGCCGTGTTCCTTGTCCTGCAGGTGCTCGAACGACCAGTCGTGGATGCGCTGGTGCCATTCGGCGTACTTTTCATCGCCGGTCATGACGTATGCCAGGCAGGTGCCGATGAGGGCTTCGTCGTGCGGCCACCAGAACTTCATGTTGTGCCAGTATTCCTGGATGGGCTTGTTGTAGACATCCGTGTAGTAGAGCAGGCCGCCGTACTTCTTGTCCCAGCCGCGTTCGAGTGCCCAGTCAATCATCTTGCAGCCGATTTCAATGAGCTTCTTGTCGCCGCCGCGATAACGGGCTTCTTCCAGCACGAACCAGCCGCCTTCAATGTCGTGGCCGGGGTTGAGGACGCGTTCGTCGAAATGGTCAATGACGGAACCGTCGGGGGCTACGTTCTCGAGCACTGCCTTGATGTCCTCGTGCAGGAAGAGACGCTGCAGGTCATCGATGCAGCGGTCAATCCAGCCGGTGTAGAAGCCGTCTGCGTCACCCAGGTAGCGGCGGAGTTCCTGAGCCGTGACAATCATAATCATGCGGCAACCCAGGTTTTCGCCGGGGCGGTTACCGGTGCTCTTGGGGAGCATCTTGCCGGGGGTGAAGTTGATGTCGGCGTAGATATCAAACCAGTGGCGGGCGCGTTCGGCGCTGTGCGGATTGCCCGTGGCACCGTAGTGTGCTGCCCAGGCAATAGCAGCAAAGCATTCGCTGTATGCATAGCGGCGCTTGCGGATGGGAGTGCCCTCGGCTGTCATGTGGAAGTACATGCGACCATCGCTGGGGTCCACGCATTTCTCTTCGAGGAATTTCAGTGCGCTTTCGGCGTACTGCATCCACTCCGGGCGCTTTTCAATGCTGTTGTAGCAGGTAAGGAGCATCCAGGCCATGCGGCCCTGTGCCCATACGTTCTTGTCGGTGTCCACCAGTGTGCCGTCTGCGGCGCAGCAATGGTAGAGCCCCCCGTTCACTGTGTCCAGAGAACGGGGGAACCAGAACGGTTCTACCTCATTGAGCAGCTTGTCTTTGTAGAATTCGCCAAGTGCTTTTGTATCCATGAGGAGGCAATGGGGCTTGTGTTTTTACTTGTAGATGGCCCAATCGTAGAAGCCGATGGCCTTGAGTTCGCTCTTGAGGGCTTCAAGGGTAGCCTTGTCCTGCTTGCCCATGGGCAGGCGGGCCGGCCCGAAGTCAACGCCGGTCCATTCGCTCATGAGGTACTTGCAGCAGCCCATGTAGCCCTTGCCGGCGATGATGTTGATCATGGTGACGGAAAGCTGCTGCAGGCGGCGGGCTTCGGCCAGGTCGCCGGCATCCACAGCCTTCATGATGTCATCATACAGCTTGGGAGCGTAGTTGAAGGAGGAGCCTACACCGCCCTTGGCACCAGTGGCATAAGCGCCGAGGAACCATTCGTCCACACCCCAGGGAATGTCGTACTTGCCGCCTTCGTAGTTGAGGGCGTCCATGTAGAGGGCGAGGTCGGGGTTGGTGAACTTGACACCCACGAAGTTCGGAATCTTCTTGGCGCATGCTTCGATGACCTTGCAGGGGTTGAAGTTTACGTGGGTGAGAACGGGGATGTCATAGAAATAGAACGGCAGTTCAGGAGCGCCGGAGGCCACCAGAGCCATGCTTTCTGTCAGCAGGTCGATGTTACCGGGCTTGAAGTAGCAGGGAGAGTTGCTGGCAGTACCGGTAGCACCACACTTGGCTGCGTAGGCGGCGAGTTCACGGCCGTCGTATACGCAGTTGCCACCCGTGTGAACGATGACATCAATGCCGTACTTCTTGCCGGCTTCGCCCCAGGCAGCCATGTTTTCCTTGCGTTCTGTGAGCTGCATGTGGGCAGATTCACCAGTAGAACCGGTAATGAAAACGGATTTGATGCCCTGGCTGGCCAGGAACTTGGCCTGCGCGTCAACTGCATTGGGGTTGCAGGAGCCATCTGCGTTCATCGGGGTGTGCGTAGCAGCGCAAAGACCGTGAATTTTGAATGAGGTGTCCATAGTTGTGTGTTGTGGTTGTGTGTGAGAATATCCAGAGCGAAAAAATTGCCCTGTGCTACTTTTAACGCATAGGGCATGGATTTTCAAGAATAAACTGCACGGCGCAGGAAATTATGGTTACTTTTCTGCCTTCACTCTGCGGAAATGGAGTTTCAACTCATCCTCCGGGCGGTTTTTGGCGCGGTTTTTGCTCCGTATGAAGTTTTGTGCCTCGGGGGGAAGTTTGTCCATGATGTAGAAGTCCACCACTGCGTGATCTTCATCCTCAAACGTGATGCCCACAAGCCACTTTTCCTTGCCGTTGCGTGAAACTTCGGCGGTATAGGGCTCGGATTCAGTCTGCACCCAGGTATACTGGAAAGTGCCGCGGTAGTTGCTGCCTCGCCAGCGCGCGGTGGATGCATCCACTTCCACATAGCCGAGATTGCCGGATTCTTTCCACTCTCCGAGCACGAGCTGGCGCGGGTCTTCGAACCAGCCGGGCAGCATGAGCGCCAGACAGCCGATGACGGTGAGCAGGACGATGCCGAGGGTGAGACGTGCGTGTGTCATAGCGTACCTGAGCATACCAGATTCTGGCTGTTTTGCAATCATAGAATGAATAGTGGCATCATTTCTGCATGAAAGAATTAGTGTTGCTGCGGCATGGGGAATCGCAATGGAACGCAGAGAATCGCTTCACGGGGTGGGCAGATGTGCCTTTGTCCGTTCGCGGACGGCATGAGGCAGAACTGGCCGGTCGGCGGCTTAGGGAGAGTGGTTTTGCGTGTGGTGCGGCGTGTGCCTCGGTGTTGATGCGTGCCATTCATACGCTCAATATTGTGCTGGCAGCGCTGGATTGTGCCTGGGTGCCGGTGCATAAGGATTGGCGGCTCAATGAAAAACATTACGGTGTTTTGCAGGGGCACAATAAACGCGAGGTAGAGCAGGAAATGGGCGAGGAGCAGGTGCAGCGCTGGCGGCGGGCGTTTGATTGCCCGCCCCCGCCGTTATTACCTGGGGATGAACGGCAACCTGCCCGGGAGGCAAAGTATGCGGGCCTGCAGCCTGGGCAGTTGCCGTGCACGGAATCCTTGCGCGATACCCTGCTGCGGGTGCGCGCCTGCTGGGAGGAACTGCTGCGCCCGCAGCTGTATGCCACGGGTGCACTGCTGGTGGTGGCACATGGCAATAGTCTGCGCGCTCTGTTGATGTATTTGCGGGGCATCAGTCCCACCGGGGTGGAACAGCTTGAAATCCCGACGGCGCAACCCTTGCGCCTGGTCTTTGACGATGATATGAAATTGCAGCCCTGACGGCGGCGCGTTGCGCATCGAACGCGCTGCCGCCCTGCTGCGTATGATTGACCTGGGGGGCGTGTCGTGCCATGCTTCGGAGCATGGCTATACGTATGAAAGAGTGGGGCATGCTGGCATATCCCCGCCAGGGGGTGCACCTGCCCGTAAGTGCTTTAAATGACTGGGGACGCAGCGGTCGTGCTCTGGGGCAGGGGGTGGCAGCTGCCGGCACCGGCGTGGCAGAGCTTGCCACTGCAATCAAACTGGTGTCCGACACGGGAGATGAGGCTGATATTGCCGGTATGCTGGAGGAAATTGCCCGGGAAACCACCGAGGAGTTGCTCGAAAGCCCGGTGCGCGACTGGGACTACAGCTGGAAACAGGCATACACTCCGCGTGTGCAGGAGATGCTCCGGCAGTTTACGGGGGATGCGCAGGAGCGTGCCCGTAAGATGAGTGAGCTTTATGGCTCCCGGTATTCGCTGGATGGTCTTCGGCAGCTGGAGGTAAAGCGTATGCGGAGGGCGCGTGAGCATTGGCAGAAACAGGTGGATGCCGCCGTGCAACGTGGCGATTCCGAGGCTGCACGCCTGTGGATGGAGCAGGGTGCCGGTGTGTTTGTGCCTGAGTCCGGCATGCAGCAGCAGTTAGATAAGGTGCAGAGCCGCAGCCTGCACGCGCAGTGGCAGCAGCGCATGGCTCAGGACCCCGTTGCTGCGCTGACGGCCTGGGATGACCCGACTGAGCAGAAACCCCGGGAGCCGGAGGATGCACAGTCATTGGAGCAGGAGGTGCAGCAGGCTCGTGCCGGGGCGTTCAGCGCACTGGCTCTGCAGCTGGCTGCAGGGGTGGAGCAGGGTGCTGACCCTGACCCTGCGGAATTGGAGCGCGCTGCTGCTGCGGGTGTGTTGAGCCGCGAATTGCTGGAATCTGCGCGGCAGAGCCGCAAGCCTCTTTCTGCTGCAGATGCCTGCAACTGGTTGCGCCGTATTGATGAGCGTGCCCCGGAGGATGACGAATCCCTCATGGTGGAAATTGCTCTGGCTCCAGTTCCGGTGGAGGAGCGGCGCATGTTGATGAAGCGCTTGCAGGGCAGTGCTCAGGTGCCGCCTCAGAAACGCCAGGCGGTGAGCCGCCGCCTCTGGAAAATGTACCACGACGGCTGTTTTGGCAACCCGGGCGATGCCGAGGCTCTGCAGTGCCTCGGCGGGCTGCAGGAGGAGGCCTTGCTGAGGCAGACTTCTACCGGGGCAGACGACTGTGAACAGTGGTTGCGTCAGCTGCAGGAGGAGGCAGATGCCTGGGTGTGTTATCAACCCGAATGAAAAGTGTTATGAATACAACAGAAACAATTCAACTGGAAGAGAAAAAAGCATTGCCCCTGGAGTCGCTTCCTCCGTTGCCGGCGGTGGATTCCGGCAAGGAATGGGAGAAAACGCAGTATTGGAGCCGTCTGCTGACGGGCGACCCGGCAGACGTGCCCGATGAGGTGCGCCGCAAAGTGGAGCATGCAGATGCGCCCCTGCCGCCGCAGGAACAGAATTACCGCCTTGTGCACAATATCAACCGCTCGTGGCTGGTGGACCATTCGGATTTGAACCGCGAGCAGGTGCGCTCTGCCTGGCCGGAACTGCGCCGCCGGATGGCGCAGAACCTTGGCGTGCGCGATTCTGAAGACGAAATCTACGCCGGGCTTTCGCTCCAGCATGCAGAGCAACCCACCCGCCAGAAGGTTCGCGACCTCTATACCAGGCATTATGAAGATGCCCTGAAGGGCAAAACTTTCCAGCGCCCGGAAACGCAGGATGACCTTGCGGTGTGCGAAGATGCTTTCCGGCAGGGCGCTCTGGTGCGCGAGGAATGCATGCCGCTGGCAGAGAATATATCGGACGCCTGGGAATTGATGAAAGCGCAGGAATCAACGCCTTATTTTTCATTTCCGGCAGTGCTCCGTGGCATGCCCGGGCTGGTGCAGGCTGTGGATGCGCTGGCTGATATGGAGCCGGAGGACAGAGCCCGCGTCTATGCCGTAGCGCGCTCGCTGGATTCCACCCGGGAGCTGGAGGAAAAACCCGGTAACCTGGGTGAAGCCATGCTGCAGAGCATGCGGCGTGGTGCTACAGACCTGGGGCATTCGGCCCTGCAGGGTATCGGGCATGTGGGCACTGCACTGGTGAAAGGTGCTGGCGAAACGTTCAATAGTAATAAGTTACGCGATATCAGTGCCTCAGCGGATAAACGCCTGCAGGTGCTCGATGAGTTGCGCCGCATCGCTCAGGGGGAGTTGTTCCCCATCGACCTGGGAGAGGAAGCCGGGCTTGCGGAGCAGATGGCAGTGGACGCCGCCAGTGCGGTGCCCGGGGCTGCGCTGGCATTCATGGGTGGCGCGGGGTTTGGTGCGCTCACCCTGGCCGGTACCGGTGCAGCCGTGGCAGAGGCGCGCCGCCGCTCGCCCGAGGGCAGGCAGGAACTGCAGGTTGCCGCTGGCATTCTGGGTGGTGCCCTGCAGGCTGGCATTTACATGGGCATGAGCCGCATAGGTGCCAGAATGCTCGACCGCACCATCAAGGATTTCCTGAAAGCCGGCTCTGCGGGGGTGAAGGGGTATTCCCTGGCTGCGCTTAAGGGGCTGGGCACGCTTACATTGGAAAATGCCAAGCTCTTGCTGGCAGGCAAGGCGGCTCAGGCTGCAGAGCTGGGGGTGCAGGAACTTGCTGCCCGGGTGGATAATGTGGCTTCCAATATCGATTGGGAAAGCTTCGGGGATGATTTTACCGATATTGAGGCCAATATGCGGGAAGCCGCCATGAATCTTCCATTTGTGTTGATTGCTGCCGGGCGCGCGGCATTGCACCATTTCCGCTCTCCTTCAGCCCTGCTGGATAACGGCGAGTTGCTGGCTGAATGGGGGGTGGATGAAGCTTCGCGCCGGCAGATTCTGCAGCAGCAGAATATCCATGTGCAGAATGACATGCTGCGGGAGGCGCTGTGCAAAAGTGAGCGCTGGGGCGGCACGGGTAACCTGGAATTACTGCTGCGCTCACTCAAATTACTGAATACGGAACACCACATTGGCTTCCGCGAGGAAAAAACAGCCCGGTCGTTCCTGCGTAAGCGCCCTGATTATCCGGGGTTGGCCCACCCGAAGCTCAAAGAACCCGATGTGGCGAATCCCGAGACGCGCGAGGCGTTGTATGAGCGCGGCACCGGGCGAAAAACTCCCCCGTTGAACGCGGATAAGGCCATGCCGTATCTGCTGATGATGGATGAGTGGTACCAGCGCGCGGGTGGAGACAAGGCATTCTCCCCGCATAAGATGAAGGAGCGTGCTGCACGGCATTTCGAGATTGTCAAGGATGGTAAGTTTGGTATTCCTAAACATGTGCAGTTGAATGGTTTGTATAATCCGAACCAGGAAGCCGCCAGCAGGGCTATTTTCAATGATGCCATTGTCGAGGTGAACAACCTTACATACCGCTATCTGCTCAATACGGAATCCTTGGATAGTCTCCGCCGGTCGTACAAGAGCGAGAAAGATGCCCGCGCTAAGACTGAGGCCCGGAGATACCGCATTCACAGTGAGTTGTGCGCGGCTATTCACCGTTGGTTGCTGGGCGAACCCCGCAAGCAGGTGCTGGATGATTTGTGCGAGACCATTGGCGGCCTGTATGATTCCCGCCAGCATCATACGCACCATAAGCCGCTCTGGTTCCGAAAGGTCAAGCGTGAGATGTTCTTCAATTGCTATGAACGAGCGTGTAAGAAGTTTTACCGCCCCAGCAGGCAGGATGACCCGAACCTGCTGGAGGCATACCGCATCATTCTGGGTATCCGCGCATGTGCTGAAACACTCATGGAGGTCATTCCCCACACGCGTGATTTTCAGGATGCGCTGACCATGGGCTATTCTCCGCAGGAGATTTACACGCATATGCTGCGGCGTGAATTCAACGAGAAACTCGACCTCTCTGTCTGGAACCCGAAATTGCTGATACATACCACGCCGGAAATGGGTGATAACCGCCACCGGCTGATGAAGAATCAGAGTAAAATCAAGCTGTATTCCGAGCTTACCGGGCGAACGCTGGAAAGTACTCCTGGTGGCGATGGTAAGAAACTCTGGCGCATGAAACGGCCGGATGGCAGTTATACGCACTGGTTCGATGCCCCCGGCTACGCGGTGAATTCGCTTGTGGGCAACGTGGAAACCTCATTCCTGCCTATGGGCAAGAACAAGCTGTTCGATGAGTTGAGTCACGCCCGCGTGATGAATGAGGGCTACAAGCTTGTTTACCAGCGCCGCAGGATGTTCCCCCTGCTGCAAGATTCTTACCTGGGTTTCGACCATCTGGGCAATAGCGCCACACGTGACCTTTGCGCCTTATGGAAGGGAGATGCCACCCTGTATCGCACCGGGCTCGAGTTTGCCACAGACGTCAAGAACTGGATTCATTATGGCGGCCGCCGCCTGGATTCTACTTTCAAGGTGTTGGAGGGTGAGTCCGACCGCTATCTGGTGCGCCACAACATGCCGATGACTCCGCTTTCCCTGGCGCAGATGAGTTTCAAGGTTCACTGGGGGCGGTTGATGACTTCCGGCTGGGTATCTCCTGCCGAGGTGGCAGATTTGCTGCTGGAGGAAGGGTATCTGACGCAGAATCAGTACGATAGGATGATAACACCCGGTCTCCTGAGTAGAATCGATGACGGCCAGTTTGTAGGCAGAGTGCGCCGCGGAGCCAGACGCCAGCAGTCAGACCGCCGGTTGGGTGGGGACTACATAGGCATGTGTAACCGCCTGGCAGATGCCATGTCCCGCCTCAATGTCGTTTACATGCTGGCGGATTTGCAGAACGCACCGTTACCCGATTCCGTGAAACAATGGTTCTGCACCACCCCGTTCAGCGAGTGGAACGCATCGGATATCAAGGCCGACCGCCATGAACGCTTCCTGAAAGCAAACCGCCAGGCTGCGGAAGATGTCAAGGAACTGATTCCTCGCATTCAGGCCATGCACCGGAAGTACAATAAGGAAAACCCCATTCCCCTGGAGCGGTATTTCAGAAATGCCTTTGAACCGGAGCCCTCCCGGCGCTACGAACAAGGCTGGTGTTTTGCCTTGGGCGGAGAGCGTCCCTTCCGCTCGGCGGGGCAGCCGTTCTGGAACCTGTTGGAAGCCCCGGAGCGTGCCTGGCCGCTTCTGCCGGTGCAGGACCGCAGGCTTATCTCGACCGAGCTTGCGGGCTTTTTCGGTGAACGCCCCACGGAAGAATTGCTTTCTGAGCTGCAGGATGTTCTGCAGCGTTACCCGGAAATCCGTGCGTATGGTATGGCCCGTCGTGATGATGATGCCCTGTATCGCATGAAGCTTGCGCCCATCCGCTCTGCTGACATTGTGGACCCTGTATACACTAAGAAGGGTAACAGAGGTGTGTATGATGCGGAAAGCCTGGAATGCGGGTATACCATGGAACATAATGCCGAACTGCCCGAAAACCTGCGGAACGATGAACGCGTGCTGCCCGCTATCAGAATCCTGTCTGAGTTACGCCGCAGCGTGGCCCAGGTCCCCTATGTGGATGCACAGGGCATCTGGTGGAATCTGGAACGCTACGGCGGCAAGACCGGCAAGCGCCCGCATCAAGTGGATGAAAGCTGGAGTGTAGAAACCGGGCTGGAGCCGTTGGTGGATTATTACTCCCGCGTGGCTGATATCGCCAGCGCGGCGGGGCAGAACGGTGAGCTGACGGTCTGCGGTGTGCAGCTGGGCGGCATCCGCCCTGGTGAGTTGGATTCTTCCAGCCTCAAGCATGTAACGGTTTACCGCTCAGAGCTGAAACCGGAACAGATGATACGCCTCATGCCCGGTGAACCGGATTCCGGGCATCCGACCCAGCGTGCTCCCTATGTGGTTCACACGGCCGATGGCATACCTCTGTATCCGAACCGCATGGCGCGCGATTATATGGATATACACAATGTGCTGACCCCGTTGCCCACCTTCAGAAGTAATCTGGAGCGAGCTTATGACTACGATAGCAACAAGGGAATCCGCAAGGCGTACATGCTTGAATCCCTGTACCGCCTGATTCGCTCCCGCGGTGCGTTCCCGTATCTTTGGAGAAATGGCAATGAGCGCAACATCAACAATAAGGAACTGTTCATGCAGATTTTCCAGGATTCGCGCCTGCCATATTATCTCGCCAGGAAAGACCCGCGTAAGCTCACTCGCGGAGAGGCGCTTACCAGCGAATTGTGCCGTCTCTCCCTGTTGGCCGAATATGGGGTGGACAAGGAGGCAAATATCTCGAAACTGGTGAATTTCTGCACGAAGCTCATCGCTGACAAAGACGATATCGTAGCCGTGCACGAGATTATCAACCGTGTGGTTTCTCCTGACCCCGAGCATTATAAGGAAGAGGAAAAGACCCCGCAGACCATTAAAGCATTCTATGACAGAAACCACAAAGATGTTGAGCTCGATTGACCCCCAATTCCGCCGGCGTCTGGAGGACCCCCTCTGGCGTTTGAGCCATTTGTACTGGATTGAGAACAAGGCCGGGCGCATGCAGCGGTTCACGCCCAATGCGGCGCAGCTTCGCCTGCATCACAATATGTGGCACCGCAACGTGGTGCTCAAGGCGCGCCAGCTGGGCATTTCCACCTATGTGGCCATGCTCATGCTCGACCGCTGCCTGTTTACTCCGAATTTCCACGCCGGTATCATCGATAAGACCCTGCCGGATGCCGAGCAGAAGCTCGAGAAAGTGCGCTTTGCCTGGGAACACCTCGATTACCTGCCGCCGCATGCCTCAGAGGAGGAACAGGCACTCGCCTGCGTGGGTTACCTCATCAAGCAGCACAGCGGCATGGTGAAAAAGGGCGCCTGGCACCCTGCGGCAGATGCACGCGGGCGGCTCGCCTTTGCCAATGGCAGCGATATACGCCTGGGGACCACCCTGCGCGGCGGTACTCTGCAGCTGCTGCATGTGAGCGAGCTGGCACATGTTTCGGTGCATGCGCCATGGCGCGCCCGCGAAATCCGCACCGGGGCTATCAACACGGTTCCGGTAGAGGGGACCATCATCCTGGAAAGTACACACGAGGGCGGGCGCTACGGCGTGAATTACGAAATGACCTCGCAGGCCATGGAAAATGCCGCCAAAGAGGAACTTTCGCCGCTCGATTTCCGCTTCTTTTTCATGAGCTGGTTCGATAACCCGGACTACGCCTTGCAGGGCCGCGCCGGGTGGTCCGATGCCCAGGCGGCCTATTTCGAGAAGCTGGAGCGCGAGTGCGGGGTGCAGCTTACCCACGCGCAGAAGCTCTGGTATGCCCGCATGGAGCGTACCATGGGCGCCGCCATGCGGCAGGAATACCCCTCCACTCCGGATGAAGCCTTTGCCACCGGCAACGATGGAGCCATCTACGGTGCGCAGATTGCCCGCCTTCGCGAGAATGGGCGCATAGGCTGCCCGTTTGACTACAATCCGCAGGAGCCGCTCTACACCGCCTGGGACCTCGGGCTCAGCGACCATACGGCCATCTGGCTGGTGCAGAACTACGGCGGCAATGTGTACTGGCTGAATCACTATGCGGCCAACCAGCTGCCGCTGGAGCATTTCGCCGGCAAAATCCGCGAGTGGGAGCAGTGTTATGGCCACATTGCCGCTCATTTCCTGCCGCACGATGCCGCCCACCGCGACCCCCACGGGCATTCGTATGTGGAAAGCCTGGCGCGGGAGGGAATCTGCACGGTGAGGGTGGTGCCGCGTACTCCGGATATCTGGCGCGGCATCAATTCTCTGCGCGGTATACTGGCGCACAGCTGGTTCCACCGCGACACCCTGCAGCAGCGCGTCAACCCGCGCGGGGAAAAAGAACCTTCCGGTCTCAGCTGCCTGGAAATGTACCGCACCGCCCCCGCCGGCGCTTCCGGTACGTATCGCGAAACTCCGGTGCACGATGCTTCCTCGCACTCGGCAGATGCCGCACGCATGTTTGCCGAAGCGCTCAGCCACGGCATGGTCTACCCGGTGCAGCTGCGGCTCACTCCCCGCCGCGCGCGCATGTGATGAATCATTTCCCCTATGAATACGCACAATACACAACACAACTGGCTGACCGGTCTGCTGACCGGTTGGGGTATCAAGGAATCCTGGGCCAAACTCATCGCCGGCGCCATTATCGGCGCTGCCGCTGCTGCAGGATTGCTCTGAATAACCAACGGGCCTGGTGCACAATCACCAGGCCCGTTTTAGCTTGCAGGTTCGGGTACACTAGCTATAATGAGTCCATGTTAGAGGTATTCTTTATCTTCCTCATGGTGTTTCTGGCCGGTGTGTTTTTTCACAATCATATTCTGCCGGGAAAGGATGGCATGGTCTACGTGGATAAGTATCGCAAAATCCAGATTCGTCAGCACCCGGTGATTTATGCGCTGCTTGTGTTGAGCTTCCTCGTGCTCCTGGTGCTTTTCGGTGTGCTGACCTATGATATTGTTACGCCGGGAGCAATATCGGGGGTGGTGTATGTGGGGCTGATACTTGCCGTTTTGTTTTCCTTGATGCTGTTATATATCCCGTCTTTGTTGCATGTGCTCAAGGAATTGAAGAAAGGGAAGGGGCGTTGGACGCGTAAGAAGGTGTTGCAGTCCCTTCTGGTGCTGGTGGCAATCGGCGTGCCCGCTTATTACCTGATACGGGCTCTTGTGACGTTGCTGACCTTGTGATTTCAGGTAAGGGGATTTGTCTCCTCCCGTCCGACCAACGGGAGGATATCGTTTTCCGGTTATGCTGAGGTTTCATGTTTCCCAATGAATGGGAAAGGGGATAAGCGTTGCCGTAAACGGGAACGATATCCTGCCGTTCCGGCAGGACGATATCTGCTGCGCAGACGATATCGCGGCGGAGCCGCGACGATATCCGCCTGCGGCGGACTCACTGGTCCATGGCATCCGGGTTATCCATCAGCCCGGATTTTTCCAGATAATAATCGTAGCCTCCGGCGTAGGGGGTGACGGTGCCGTGGTTGATGTGCAGCGTTTTCTCGGCGAGGGAGCGGATGAAGTGCACATCGTGCGAAATGAATACCAGCGTGCCTTCATAGCGCTTCAGTGCCTGTGAAAGTGCCTCCACACTCATCAAATCGAGGTGGGTGGTCGGCTCGTCCATGAGCAGGAGGTTGGGCGGGTTCACCAGGAATTTCACCAGGCTGAGGCGCGATTTCTCACCACCGGAAAGCACTTCCACGCGTTTCTCGCAGTCGAGCTTGCGGAACATGAAAGAACCGAGCACGGCGCGGGCTTCTTCCTCACGCAGTTCGGGGTCTGCTTTCATGATTTCCTCGAGCACGGTGAAGTTGGGCGTAAGGTTTTCGGAGCGCATCTGGGAGAAATAGCCGATGCGGGTGGTGGTGCCGAGCACGCGCTGCCCTTCGTCGATGGGGATGACACCGGCGAGAATCTTGAGCAGGGTGGATTTGCCCGCACCGTTCGGCCCTACGAGCACAATGCGGTCGCCGCGTTCGATGAGGAGGTCGAGGTTCTTGTAAATGCGCTTCTCGCCGTAGCTCTGGCCCACTTTCTCCAGCTCCAGCACCTTCTGCATGCTGCGCGGCGGCTGCGGGAAGATGAATTTGAACACGCGGCGGCTCTGGCGGGGTTTTTCGATGCGGCGCATTTTCTCGAGCTGCTTGATGCGGCTCTGCACCTGCGAGGCCTTGGATGCCACCGAGCGGAAACGCTCAATGAAGGATTCGATGTGGGCAATTTCGCGCTGCTGGTTGCGCCAGGCAGCCAGTACGAGCTCATAGCGTTGTTCCTTGAGCTCCAGGAATCGGGTGTAGTTGCCGGTGTAGCGCACCAGCTCGCCGTTTTCGATGTCGTACACGGTTTCCACGAGTGAGTCCATGAAATCGCGGTCGTGCGAAATCATGAAGATGGCCCCCGGGTAGTTCATGAGGTAGCGCTGGAACCACAGCAGACTCATCAGATCCAGGTGGTTGGTGGGCTCGTCGAGCATGAGCAGGTCGGGCTCGGCGGTGAGCAGCTGCGCCATGTGGGCGCGCATCACCCAGCCGCCGCTCATCTCGCGCGCCGGGCGGTGGAAATCCTCGTCCTTGAAGGCAAGCCCCTTCAGAATCTTCTTCGCCTTGGGCTCAATCTGGTAGCCGTCGTGGGAAATAAAGGTATCCATGGCGGCGGCATACTCATCGCTGGCGTTATCGCCCCTGGCTTCGCATTCGCGCAGCGTGCGGATGGCATCACCCATTTCCGGAGTGGTGCTCATGGCAATTTCGAGCACGGTGCGGTCGGTGGGGTCGCCGGCTTCCTGCTGCAGGTAGCCTACCACGGCATAATCGTCCATGACAATCTGACCTTCATCCGGCGTATCATCGCCGCGAATCATGCGGAACAGGGTGGATTTTCCCGCTCCGTTGGGTCCTACCAGCGCAATGCGCTCGCCCCAGTTGACAACCAGCTCGGTCTCGAAGAACAGAGTGCGGCCGGCGTGTGCTTTGGTGAGTTTCTTGATGGTCAGCATGGCGCGGCAAGTATACACCATTTCCGCTAAAAGGCAAATGATTTCCGATAATTTAACCAATGCACGGGGAATCGCAGGGCTTTTTTGCTTGCTCCGCGCGGGTTTAGGGGGTAGAATGGCGGGCAGTACATCAGATGCCGCTCCCGCATAAAGAACACGAGGCAATTCCACCCCGCCGCGCCGCAAGGGTCGTGGCGCAGGTGTTGCTGCTGGTGGTCATGGTGCCGGTGGGAATTTCCTGGGGATGGCTGACTCTTTCTCCCACCCCGCAGAAACTGGCAGAGCGTGCCGCCGGCGGGGGAGATTCTGCCGCGCTGCTTGAGCTCGTGCAGCGTGCGGCAGAGCATTCGCATGCTGCGGAGGAACTGCAGACTCTGCTGGGGCGTGATGAGGGCTCACGGCGCGCGCTGGTGAATCTGGCAAAAGGGCATGAGGAGGCACTGGTGCAGCTGATATCCATGGCCCGCAACCGCCCCGAGTGCGTGGGGCATCTGGCGGGTGTGCAGATGAGTTTCCCTTTCGCCGAAGCGTTGCTGCGCCATATGGAACCCCGCGGCATGCAGACTCTGCAAGAACAGGCGCAGACCAGCGCTGATGCCGCATTTGTGCTCGGCGTGGCGTATGAACGGGGGCTGCACGCGCCGCAATCCTGGGCGCAGGCCGCCTGTTGGTATGAAGCCGCCACCCGGCAGGGGCTGGAGCAGGCCGCTTCCTATTACGCACTGGCTGCCTATGAGGCAGGGTTGCAGTGCTGCGGGGCGGCATCCCGCAAGGCTGAAGCGGCAGCGTGGTTCCGCGCTGCGGCAGAGCAGGGGCATGCTGCGGCGCAATGTGCGCTGGGTGTCTGCTATTCCACCGCTGCCGGTGTGCCGCTGGATTTGACCCAGGCGGTGGCGTGGTATGAAAAATCTGCCTCCCAGGGGTATGTGGATGGCATGTTCAATATGGGCTGGTGTCTGCTGGAGGGCCAGGGAATAGAGAAGAATACAGAACGGGCGGCAGCGTGGTTTCAGAAAGCTGCCCACCTGGGTGATGCTCTGGCGCAGTATTACGTGGGGCAGCTGTACCAGAGTGGTGAAGGCCTGCCGCAGAATGCGGAGCTGGCCGTGCGCTGGTATACCCGCTCCGCAAACCTGGGGTGCAACCTCGCCCGGTGGGCACTGGCCGCCTGCTATGAAAAAGGCATCGGTGTGCCCCGGTGCGCCCGCACGGCCCAATACTGGCAACAACTCGCCGAAAAAGATTCTCAAACCGCTACTGATCATTCCGAACTATGAAAGCACTCTATATACTGCTCCCTCTGCTGCTGGCATCCTGCTCGCTCATGCGCCCGGTTTCCAAGCCGTATTTCAACGATGATTGCGGCGAAGGCCTCATCGGGTACTGCATCAACGGCCGCGATGACCGCCGCTGGCATGCCGCCGTCGCCGCCGCCCACGATGCCCAGCTGCAGTCTGCCACCAAGGCTCAGGTCGAGCGCGATTTCGGCAACATGCACGTCACGCTACCCGGTGCCGGCAACACAGAATCCTTTGTGTATTTCTACTTTGACCACCCCAAAAACACGCTCTCCCACATTCATGGCCTGCGCTTTGACTTCACCGCCGCCGGTCGCGTTTCCCGTGCCGAGGTCGTGCTCATGGAAGAACCCACCCTGGTAGAACCCCACTGAGGCCGGATTTGAGTCCCGCAGGGACACCGGCTTTCAGCCCTGGGTACATGAGCACACGTTGGTATAATTATTGCTCCGGCAATTAAAGATTGATGTGTTATCCGTATTGGAGGTGACGGACAAATTCGCACCTGTGCGAAGCGCAGGTATTTCGTCCTTTGCGCAGCAAAGGAATTCATCCACTGCAAAGCAGTGGTTTCTTCCGCCGGTACGGCGGATTTCATACTCGCGCAGCGAGTATTTCATTGAGGGAGCGTAGCGACCGACTGCTGATTGGAGCCTTGAATCATATAGGCCGAGAACAGCAATAGGCGCTTAAGCTTCATATTCTATATTATTGTTTATTTTTTATTCCTCGGTCTGCGAAGCAGTCGCCCCGCTTTGCAGGGCTCAATGAATTGCACCTTCGGTGCACGAAATACATCGGCGTTGCCGATGTAAGAAATCCGAATTTGTCGGGCTGAAAGCCCGAGGAATTTTGAGCCCACGATGTGGGTGAAAGAACACTAGCCGGGGCTGATTTTCCGCTCGCCTGAGGCTCGGCATCGAGATGAGATAAAGATTTTCTACTTGCCTGCATATTCTCCGGAACTCAACCCTGATGAGTTGGTAAATGGCGATCTTAAGCCTGGTGTTGGGCAGCGTGAGCCGGCAGCTAATAAAGAGGAGCTTGGCATGCAAATTGTCGAGCACATGGAAGAAACAAAAAGCAATCCGGAGAAAGTGAAAAACTTCTTTCGCGAAGCCAGTGTTCGCTATGCCTCGAACAATCATGTTTTATTGCCGGAGCAATAAGGAATCAGTTTTGCACTGATTCAGTCGTTGTCCATCGGTTCTTCGGGAACCAGCCGTTCCTGGGCTCCGGCCTGCTTAAGCAGATAGATGGCAGTCTTGTTGATTTTGAACCTGGCGTACTGGAGTGGCGTCATGTTGTTGTCGCCCACGTGGTTGAGGTCCGCTCCGGCGGTAATAAGTATGCGCAGAATGACATTCTTTTTCTGGCTGATTGCCTCGTGGAGTGCAGGGTTCGAAGACGATGATTCCTGATTGAAATCCACCCCTTGCCGGGTAAGGTCGTATACCTGCTCATCTGTGCAGCTTGATATGGTATACTGCCAGGTGTCGATTTCTTCCGCGGGCGGGAGTGGTGGTTCTTGCTGGTTGAGCAGATTGGCAACATCGTGTTTTTGCTGGAGAATAGCAAGTTCCGCAGCTGTCCTGCCATCCTGGTCTTGCGTGTCAGTTTTCGCGCCGCAGATGACCAGAAGCCGGGTCGGGCCCCCGTGTCCCTGGTGGGCGGCGTGGTGTAAGGGCGTGCGTCCACTCTTGTCCCGGATATTGATGTCGACCGGGTACTGGAGCAGCAGCCTGACCAATTCGAGATGTCCGTTGTATGCTGCGGTGTGCAGGTAGGTTCTGCCCTCATTGTCTCCCATGTTGTAGTTGGTGACATTGGGGAGCATCTTCTTCACGATATCCAGCCTGCCTGATTTGATGGCCTCGTGCAGGGGCGTCCAGCCGTGGGAATCCGGTGTGGTGAATGCCTTGATGTGCTCGTTCGGTGGAATAATCTCCAGTACGGGCTCGATTTCAAGTTTCTGCCCGGATGGTGTGGTCTTCTGAAAATCGAGTTTATTCTTGATCTGGGGGCGGCTTTGGGAAGCCTGGGTGGGAATGGGGGGAGCCGTTTTCTGAGAAGGCTCCTCTTTTTCCCGGGACTGTGTTTTCTTGCCGCTCTGGCGGATGATGAGCCTGACGATGAAGTTGTGGCTTAGTTGGGCAGCCAGGTTCAGGGGAGATTCTCCGTTGCTGTCTGTCTGCTTGACATCAGCCCCGGCTGCGAGGAGCACACGCGTGGCGATGATATTGTTTTTCTGCACGGCGAGGTGGAGCGGGGTATTGCCTGCATTGTTTTTCTCATCGGGGTTATACCCCTTCGCCAGCAGTTCATATATTTTGTCCGGGTTTTGCTCCAGCACGGCATGGTGCAGCTCATTGTTACCTTCACCATCCGGGGAGGCGGTCGTCTGCGTACCTTTCAGAGGGTGTTCGATATCGTAGGCCAGCACGACAAAAACGGCCCGGTCTTTGTCCCGGACAAATTGTTCCGGTGTTTTCCCCTTGTTGTCTTTTTCCTGGAGTGAGGCCCCGCACATCATCAGCAGGCGCGCGGCCTCCAGTTCCCCCATGCGGGTTGCATCGTGCAGGGGCGTGCGTCCGAAAGCATCTTTGGCGTCAATATCGAATGGCTCCGCGAGCAGCAGTTCCAGCGCTTCGACTGAGCCGTTGTATGCCGCGGCGTGCAGGGGTGTCCATTGGTCCTTATCGCCCAGTTTGTCGAATTCGGTGACGAGGGGTAACAGCTTTTTGACCTGCTCCACATTGTTGGTGCGGGCGGCTTCGTGCAGGGGTGTCCAGCCCTTGGCGTTCGGTTTGAGGGAAAGGGTGGGCTCTGGTGAAGCTGGGGGCTGCTGCGCATCTGTCTCTGCGGGGCTTTCCTGTTTCGGCGCATATTCTTCTGGTGTGTGGCCGGCTTGGTCGCGGAGGGTTACATTTGCACCGTTCCGGATGAGGAATTTTATTGCGCGCGAGCGGTTCGCCTTGTAGGCGAGGTGCAGGGGCGTGCAACCACTGGCATCGGTGGTGTTGATGTCCGCCCCGGCTTTGAGCAGCAGCTTCATGGTCTTGATGGAACCGCCGGCTGCTTCGATGAGCAATTGCTGGTTATACTGGTCTTTGCGAATCCCCTTTTTCAACAGAAGCTCCTGTGGTGTCTTTTTTGTGGATGCCGGTTTTTCTTTTTCTGCGTCACAGGCGGTCAGGACGAATGCGGCAGCCAGCAGGAACAACGTTGAGGTGAGTGCTTTCATGGTGGTGAGACGAAAAATAATCCGGAGACCGTTTAGGGAAATTTTAACTCGTACTTCGTACTTCGTAATTCGTACTTCCTCTCTACTCCATGGTGCGCGCCTGGCGGCGGGCTTTGCGGAGTCGTTCGCGTTCATCGTATGCTTTGCGGCCGATGATGCTGCTGCGGTCCATATCGCGGGCTTTTTCCACGGCATCGATGGCTTCCAGGAATTTGGCTTCCGAGGCCGGGGTGTGCGCGCCGGTGTACATGTTGGTGTATTCGCGCAGGAGCAGGGGGTAGAGGCATTCGAAGCAGAGGCGCTGCTTATCTGCCGGGGTGGCAAGGGGGTGTTCCATGAGAGCCCGGCAGGTGTTGATGCATTTGGCAAGCGTTTCACCCTGCAGCGGGGAGATGAGGCTCATGCGCGCCATGAGCAGGTATTGCTGCGCGGTGAAGTTGCGCCGCTCGTTCTGCTGCGCGCGCTCCGGGGCCTCTGCTCTGGCTTTGCCTGCCTGCAGGCTGGCGGCGGATAATTTTTCCAGCGGCACGGTGGCATAGGCTCCCCGCGCATCGGCCATGACCAGGCAGGGCAGTTCGCTGACCCCGGCCTTGATGGCGTTGGCGGCGTTGATGGCTTCTGCCAGGGTGTCTGCCTTGTCGGAGAGGACAACGTAGCGGCACTCGGCCTTGGGTTCCGCCTGGCGGAGCGGCGCGAGCATGTTGACCATGGCTGCGGTGTTGGTTCCCTGGCGGAAGTAGATGGTGTATTCATCTGCCCCGGCGTGGTGGAGGCCGGCGAGCAGAATCAGGGTGAGCAGCAGGCGTTTCATGGTCGTGGGGCGGGGCTTGTGCGGCTTCAGTTCACGCGGCTGATGGTGATGCGCTTGAATCGCGAATCGGTTTCTTCTGAGCTGGTGGCAATGCCGGGTATGGTGGCCAGTTCGTTGTGCACCAGGCGGCGCTGGTAGGCATTGAGCTTTTCCATGAGCAGGGGCGTGCCGGTTTTCAGTACGCGCTCGGCGCGGGAACGGGCCCGGCGCAGCAGTTTGGCTTCTGCGCGGGCGCGGTAGCTGTCGCAATCGACCCGCACGCGGGGGGCTTCTGCCCAGCTGGCCTGCACCAGGCGGTTCACCATGTATTGCAGGTCATCCAGCCGGTCGCCTTCATCGCCTATGAGAAAGCGCGCATCCGGGCTGTCGATGAGCAGGGATATGCCTTCTTCATAGGGTTCGGTCTGCAGGGTGAAGCTGAAACCCAGCGGGGTGAGCAGGGCTGTGGCGGCTTCGGTTGCCAGGGTGGTGAGACGGTCTGCGGAGGCGGACATGGGAATTACGAATTACGAATTACGAATTACGAATTACGATTTACGAATTAGGATTTGCGAATTAGGATTTGCGAATGATGGGGGGTGTTATTCGTCGCGGCCGAGGAGTCGCAGCAGGAAGATAAAGAGGTTGATGAAGTCGAGATACAAATCCAGCGCGCCCAGCACGGCGGCTTTGCGCTGGAGCTCCGCATCGTTGCTGAGCCCGATTTTGAGGAGGTTCTGGGTGTCGTATGCCGTGAAGAGGGCAAAGATGATTACGCCGGCGCAGCAGATGAGGAAATCAAACATGCCATTGCCCCAGAATATGTTGATAATCATGCACACAAGAAGCCCGATGAGCAGCATCAGGAGCGTGCGACCCAGGGTGCCCAGATTCCGCTTGGTCACAGCGCCGTATATGGACATGGCGCCGAACATGGCGGCGGTGCAGCCAAAGGCTTTGCCCACGGATTCAAGCCCGTAGCTGATGAGGACCGGCCCGAAGAGTAACCCTTGCGCCGCCGCAAAGGTGAGCAGCAGAATCGTCAGTGCCCCGGCAGAGAGTTTCTGCGCGCAGAAGCTCATGAAGACGATGATGCCCAGCGTGCCCAGACAGAGCAGCAGCCGGTGCTCCGTCACCCAGAACAGGGATTCCATATCCTGCGCGGTGTAGGCTGCCACCCCCGCGGTGATGAGCATGCACACCGCCATCCACATGTAAACTTTATTCAGGAACGCTTTGGCGCGTGCTGCACTGCTGATTCCGGCTTGCTCTGCAATATAAGGCTGTTGGTTCATGCCACTATTCTATAGGCATTGGGCGCAGAAGTCAAGCTGGCATTACGCACGCGTGCGGAAGCTCACACGTGGATTTACGATTCCCCGTCCGCGAAGCGGATATCGTCTGAGCCGCAGGCTCAGATATCGTCCACGCCCCCCCCACGGCGTGGATATCGTCCGGCGCAGCCGGATATCGTTCCCCTATGCCGCCTCGCCTGCCGTCAGCCCATCATCGGGAAAGCAAGCTGCCGCGCCCGGAAACGAGCGCGGCAGGAAACTTTATCCATTCAGCATTCTGCATTCTGCATTCTGCATTCAGCATTCTGCATTCTGCATTCAGCATTCTGCGTTCTGCATTCTGCATTCCCCTCACTTTCTGCGGCGGCGTGCGCAGAGTCCAGCCAGCGCCAGCAGGCTCAGCGTAGCCGTGGTGGGCTCGGGGATGATGAGGCCGGCGGTGAGTTCACCTGTAGAGTCATTGAACGAGAGGTAGTATTTATCGAAATCGATGTCACGG
>JAEIGA010001937.1_pt1 | contig 32997 bp, 13 predicted proteins | sample 9270691 | NCBI WGS metagenome assembly JAEIGA01 (sample SAMN17057246, study PRJNA624740) | gut metagenome | biome: biome; isolation source: fecal sample | host: Bos grunniens | place: China: Xizang | collected 2019 | reverse complement strand
TTACTCCTCGTTCATTGCTCTTTCAAGGCGAAGGCGATTCTCACATGGTGGATGAGTCCAATTTCGAGCCAATGCAAGAAATTATTAGGACTGTGTTTTGCGCGAACACTGGCCCCATGGACCAGCAGGCTTTCAATCCTGCAAATGACCAGGCGCGAGAGATTGCGCAAAAGCTAATGAGAGGTCGTCAAAGGGTTGCCGCCCAAAAAGGTGGCTCAACCCAAAGCGCATTTAGTAGGTATCTTTCAATTCTCACAATTGGCTTAAGCTCTATGTCTTTACACGAGTTAGTTAATCTTACAATGTATCAAATGTATGATTTACTTGAAAGATATATGCTATACATGAATTGGGATATTAATATCCGCACTCGCCTTGCGGGCGGAAAACCTGATTCCCAACCTGAAGATTGGATGAAAGACATCCATTAAAAATTTTAAGGAGGAATATGCACTATGAAATTTGGTGTTCGTGAAATTTGTGACGTTGTTCTTAAGGCTAAGAGCGCGCAGACAATCGGCAAGAAGAGATTCTATGCTAACGAGCCAGTTATCTATTTTGATACACTAAAGACCTCTAGCATGGAAGGTGCTGCTACTACTGTTTATGCACAGGGTGGCCGTGGTAACTCTCGTTTAGTTGCTTGGGAAGGTGAGCGTACTGTTACCTTCACAATGGAAGACGCTTTGATTTCTCCAGAAGGATTTATGATTCTTTCTGGTGCAGGTCTTGTTGATGCAACTAATGACACTCCTGTTTATCAGCATGTAACTGAGACTGTTGACCGTTCTAAGGTTAAGCTCGGCGGTTCTGATGCAGAAGTTCCTGTTGCAATTACCCTCTCTAAGGAAGCTTATCTTCCTACTGATGGTACTGGCGACATTTTTGTTTATGTAATGTTTATGAAGGAAGGCGAAATCGTTTCTGAGCCTTTCATCGCTACTGGCAAAGCTGGCAATGTAATTCACATTGACGACAAAGACCAGGCAGCTCTTAAAGCTCTCTTCGGTGAGCATGACCATGCATATGACGCAGCTGACGTTGATGCTAGCAAGTTTGATGCAGTTCTTGTTGACTACTATGTAGAGCACAAGGGCGGTGCACAGCAGATTGAAATCACTGCAGATAAGTTCGGTGGTAACTACTACCTCGAGGCTTCCACATTGTTCCGTGATCAGAACGGTGTTGACATGCCTGCTGAGTTCATCATCCCTAACTGCAAGATTCAGTCTAACTTCACCTTTACAATGGCTTCTTCTGGAGACCCATCTACCTTTACTTTCACTATGGACGCATTCCCTGATTATACCAGATTCGATCGTTCTAAGAAGGTAATCGCAGCTATCCAGATTATTAGAGGCGAAGATGATTCTAACGAAGGACATCGTTTAGATTCTGTATTTGCTTAATTTAAAGTAATACATAGATTTTAGGGGAAGGGTACTTCGGTACTCTTCCCCTTTTTTTATTTGGTGAGAAAGGAGGATATTATGCTACCAGCAGATTATATTCAATGGAAATTGGATAATAACGAAATGAAAGAAATTAGTGCTCCTTTTGATAATTATATAAAAAGCAAAAAAAATATTATCAATAAGGCACGTGTAAATAGATATTCTTCCATTATTAAAGCAAAATTTAATGGAAATGAGAAAAATATAGAGCAGTATTTTAATTTAATCCATAGTATTATTGGAAATGAAAGTTTCCAAGGAGCGGTTAATATTGCAGTTGATAAGTTAGCCTTTCCTTCTATGACTAATATGCAATTAAAATATGTTGGGCGCATTCAAGAGTTGCTTAAAAATAATGTTGATACATTCCAAAATCTCGTATCAGAAGTTGATGCGGCTGTGCAAGGAATTGTGAGCGCTTTAGGCCTAATGGATTTGGATGCAGCAATTAGTCCAGAAGCCAATAAGGCCATTCAACAAATTTTTAATGACAATCCTAATAAAAGCAAATTGGTAAAATTAAAACAGTATCAAGAGTTGGATAATACTGCGGCGGGTCAGTACCGCTATTTATTGTCATTGATGCCAGATTTTCAAAATATATTGGCAAATCGTTCTCAAGCAGGCTCAGATGCCAGTATTAAAATTTTATCTCAACTATTGGTACCTATTCAGACTTTAATTGGTTTTTGTAGTGAGTTTCAAATTGACCATGAAGTAGAAAAGATTTTAGACCAAATGCAAAAAGAATTAGGTCGAAGCGGAATGACAATTTCTAGAGTTGGTGGTGAAGGATCTTCTACTGGAGGTTATAAGATTGGTACTTCTGACTTAACTATTACTCTTGGTGATAATGGTCATGTATCAATGGGACTGCCGAACTTAGGTATGTCTTTGAAGAGAACTTCAAAAAATATAAATAAAGCAGATGGTGTAAATATCAAATTAAAGGGGTCTACTTATGGCAAACTTTTAAGAGACATTGACCCTTCTTTACTAACTGCTTTTTATACTATTTATGCTTATACTAATCCAGAGAATAATGGAGATGTTCCTGGAGATACTTTAAGTGGTGCTTATAAATTAATGAAAATGGAAGCTTCAATCAGTGCACTTATAGGTAACATCGATGCAGATGATTTGGTTTTTGTTCTGGTGGTTAATAATAAATCTATTACTATTTTTGATTTATTAGAATCGATGTCAGAGTCTAACAACGACCCATTTACATTAAGTCCAGCTTTTAAAAGTGCTCGACCTGGATTGATTGCTCAACATAAAAAATTATATACTAAAAATCCAGCTAAAGCAAATGAGCGTTCTGAAAAATTGCGTAATTATATTACCAATAAAATGTCTGCTTCAGTTAGTGTAAAATTATCCAGAGCGCAATTAGACAGGTTTAAATAATACTTAAACTTGACAAAGAAAAAATTTTTTGATATAATATTCTTAGGAATGAGTTAAAGGAGGACTTGCAATGGCTAAAATTGCTTTTACTAAACTTGGTTTAAAGCTTGATAAAGAAATTAAAACAATTTCTTTTGCAGACCAAGAGATTGAAATTAGACAATACTTAACTGTTAATGAAAAATTAGATATGATTAATCGTATTATTAATAATAGTGCTGATGATATGAATTTTTATAATGTTGCAAAATTAAATATTTTTATGACATTAGAAACTATTTTTATGTATACAAATATTAATTTTACTGACAAACAGAAAGAAGATGTTTGTAAATTATATGATTTAGTTGTATCTTCTGGTTTCTATGATGCAGTTATTAATGAAATTCCTGAAGAGGAATTAGAATGGATTGAAGATACTTTAATGGATACTGTTGAGAGTATTTATAAATATCAAAATTCTATTTTAGGTATTTTAGAATCTGTATCACAAGATTATAGTGAATTAGATTTTGATGCAAATAATATTCGTGAGAAGCTTGCTGACCCAGATAATTTAGCTCTATTAAAGGGTATTATGACCAAGTTGGGCTAATCAAATTCATCCATCTGAAGTGATTTTTAAATCTATATAGAGTAATGGGGTGAGAGTGATATCTATGTATTACTCTCACCCTATTTTTTTATTTGCAAATAAAAAAATATGGAGAGAAAGGAGCAAATAAAGGATGGCAAAAAGACTAAATGTTGACATTGGTTTTACTGCGGATACCTCGCAAGCGAAAAAGCAGATTGCTGAATTGCAATCACAATTAACTAATTTAATTAACTCGCAGGCAGGTTATAAAGGTTTAAATTTAGGAATTGACCAAGATTTGCAAAAAGCCTCTGTCGCGGCCGCAACTTTGCAACAGCAATTAAAAGATTGTGTTAATGTTGATACGGGTAAATTAGACTTAGGCAAATTTACACAACAAATGAAAGCAAGCGGCATGTCCATGGAGAAATATAAAGATGCTTTAATTTCTCTTGGACCTCAAGGCGCACAGGCATTTTCTACATTGGCGCAATCAGTTATGACTGCGGAAATTCCTTTAAAACGCTCCAGTGCATTATTGCATGAATTCGGCACAACATTAAAGAACACTGTCCGTTGGCAGTTTTCTTCAAGTATGATGCATGGATTCATGGGGGCAATTCAAAGTGCTTATGGGTATGCGCAAGACCTTGATAGCTCTTTAAACAATATTCGTATTGTAACTGGTCAAAGTGTTGACCAAATGGAAAAATTTGCTGTAAAAGCAAATAAAGCGGCTCAAGCTTTAAGCACCACAACTACTGCTTATACTGATGCGGCATTAATTTACTATCAACAGGGTCTTAATGATGACCAGGTGGAAGAGCGTACAAATGCTACTATTAAAATGGCAAATGTAACCGGCGAAAATGCGGCAGACGTTTCTTCTTATATGACAGCCATTTGGAATAACTTTGATGATGGATCAAAGTCTCTGGAATATTATGGCGACGTAATGACTGAGTTGGGTGCAAAAACTGCGGCAAGCTCAGAAGAAATTGCGGCTGGTCTTGAAAAGTTCGCCTCTATTGGTGATACTGTTGGTTTGAGTTATGAATATGCAGCGGCTTCCATTGCTACTGTAGTAGATAAAACTCGTCAAAGTGCTGATACTGTAGGTACAGCATTTAAAACCATCTTTTCTCGTTTACAGGGCTTACAGCTTGGAGAAACTTTGGATGATGGTACTAATTTAAATAAGTATTCTTCAGCTTTGCAGTCTGTTGGTATTGATATTAAAACTGCCAATGGCGATTTGAAGGATATGGATGATATTCTCGATGAATTAGGTGAAAAATGGGATACTTTGCATCGAGATGAAAAAATGGCTTTGGCACAAACTGTTGCTGGTGTACGTCAGTATACTCAGTTAATTTCTTTAATGGATAATTATGATGCCTTTAAAGAAAATGTGTCTGCAGCTGAAAATTCTGAAGGAACTTTAGATAAACAATCTCAAATTTATGCTGAATCTTGGGAGGCAGCTCGTGACAGAGTCAAGGCGTCTCTTGAAGGAATTTATGATAAATTACTTGATGATAAGTTCTTTATTGGCTTCTTGAATGTTTTAGATAAATTGATTGATGGCGTATCTGGCTTAATTGACGGATTGGGTGGTCTTGGCGGCGTTTTAACTATGGTTGGCGCAGTGTTAATTAAGGTTTTCCAAAAAGACTTGACTGAGAGTGTTGACAGAGCTATGTACAACATTATGATGAAAACTGAAAAGGGTCGTGAACAAATTCAGAAAACAAGACAAGAAGCAAATGAAGCTCTTAAAGATATGTACTCTGGATCTGCAACCCCTTCAGGAGATTTGGTTGGTCAAGCTTATGCCTCTCAAGCTACCGCACAAGATGAATTAATTCGTCGAGCAGAAAAAATGACAGAGGCTCAAAGAGGTATTGCTCAAATTCTTATGGACCAGCATCAAACTTTGGTCAATAGCGTAGCCGAGCAGGCTAAGTTGTCTGAACAAGCAGAAGCGGCAGCAAATGCAGCTGAAAGAGAGCAAAAAGCAAGGGTTGAGTCAGCGGTAAAGGCAGCTACACAAGAAGGTGGGTCTTTAGAGGGTAAAGACACTGGCGACGAAACTAAAAAGCAAAAAGCCATGTTGTCTAATTACCAAGAATTGACAAAACAGGCTTCTACTTTCGGCTCTGTTGTAAAGAAAAGCTTTGCTTCAGGCCCAGTTGTTAAAAATGAAAAACAGATTAAATCTTTGCAAAAGCAAGTAAAAAGCTTATTTGCTATTTATAAAAATGATGCTGATGCAATGGAAACTGTTTTTGGTAAAGAGGGCTTGGCTGCTTTAGAAAAATTTCAGAAAACATTAGGCAAAACTGATGTAACAGCAGAAGAGGCTGAGGGAGCTATTTCCGAATTATTAGCTGCGGTTAATCAATTTAATGACACTGCAAATAATGCTCGAGAAGGATTGGCAGATGGCATTATTGATGAAGATGAAGTAAAAACCATGGAAGCTTCTGGTGAGGCTCTGGGTGGAACTATTTCTAAAATGGTAGATGCAGAAACTTCAGCTTCTACCATGGGAGATAAATTAGATAAAATTCCAAAAGTAACACAATCTGCTTCCGCCGGTTTTGTCGCTATGGCTGGTGCATTAAGTACTTTGGCTATGGGATTACAATCTGTTAAAGGCTTGATTGATGTATGGAATAATGATGATATGAGCTTTGGTGAAAAAATGCTTACAACATTTACCACTTTAGCTACTGTTATTCCAATGGTTACTTCTGCTTTCAGCAAAGATACTCGTGAAAAGGTTTTAAATACTGCCGCAACGCTTATTCAAAATAGTGCTGAAAAAGGTGGTATTTTAGCAAAGGTTGCAGCAAAGATTGCTTCTATTGGTAAGACTGGTGCGACCGCTGGTGAAACTACAGCTACTATTGGTGCTACTGCAGCTCAGTGGGGATTAAATGCCGCAATGGGCCCATTCTTAATTATTATTCTTGCAGTAGTAGCAGCTATTGCTCTTTTAGTATTAGCTGTTGTAGGTATTGTCGCTGCATTTAAAGCATGGCAAGCATCTACTCCAGAGGCAAAATTAAAAGCAGCTGAAGAGGAATCTGCTCGTTTAACTGAGGAGCTCAAGAAAGCAAAAGAGGCTTCTGACGCTTTGAAGGAAAGTATTGAAGGCTATGATACTGCAGTAGATAAAATCAAGACTTTGCAAGAAGGAACAGAAGAGTGGCGCGAAGCAATTGAAGATGCTAATGATGCGGCTCGTAAATTAATTGATGAAAATCGAGAAGAGCTTGCTGGTAAATATTCATTTAATGCTGAGACTGGCTTAATTGAGTTTGAAAAGGGCGCATTAGAGGGCTTGCAAGATTCTGCGAATAAAAAAGTTGAAATGGTTCAGGCTCAGAAGCTGATGTCTGATAATGCAGTTATTACTGCTCAACAAAACGTTGATAACAGTAAGGCTGTTAAAAATGAAAACTTTGATGTTGGAAAAGCATTTGCAGGAGCGGGATTAGCAACAGCTCTATTACCTGCGGCAGGTCCATTGGCAATGGCTATTGCAGGTCATGCTTCTATTGCTCAAGCAGTAAATGATAAGGCGCAAACACAAGCTTTAGAGAAATTACAAGAAGCATATTATCAGACTGGTGGAAATATGGTTGATGCCATGAATTCCTTAGATGCGGCTGATACTGCTTTAATTGAATCTCTTGGCTATACAGACGATCAATTACAAGAATTGTGCGCGGCTTCTAGAGCAAATACACAAGCAATTCTTGAAAATAATAAACAAATTGTTGATGCAAATTTCTCTGATAATAAAGATTATCAGCAATCTGCTAACAAAGAATTCTTAAATGAAGTTTTGGCGGGCAATCTAAGTGATGAAACCGACAAGCTTTATGAAGAGAAATATAAAGATATGGCTGGTGGTATGACCGACGCTGATGTTCAGAAACAATACGCTGAAATGATGGGTTGGGATGCTAATCTTGTTGACAACCAAGGTGGCAACAAGGCGGTTTATATCGACGATGAAGGTAATGAAGTTACAATTTCCGATGAACAGGTTCGTAAATACTTAGCTCAACAGGAAGCTTTAAACAATGTTGAAAGCTCTATTAAAAGCACTTCTGAAGAAATTTCTAAATTAGCTTTACAAGAAAAAGCTTTGGCTAATGCAGCTGATGGCAGTATTGAAAGTTATGAAGAATATAAGAAAGCAATGCATGAGTATGGCAAAGAACTTGGATTTACTCAGGCTGAAATTGATAGCTACATTGCAAAACAAGGTAGTATGACTGATGTTGCCAAAAAAGCAACATTGGCAAGTAATATTAAGAGTTGGGGTCATAGTGAAGGTGATTCTAAGAAAGCGGCTGAAAGCTTAGCTGCTGGATTAACTGAACATGCAGGACTTTCTGTTGAGGATCAAATGGACATTATGGTTAATGTTTCTGCAACAGCAGAGTCTTATGATGAATTCCAACGTAACTTCGAACAGGCTTTGAATGATGCATTTTTGCAGTCGTTCCAAGATTCTGCGGCCAATGTAGAAGGTATTATGGCCTCTGCTGAAGAGACTGGAAAATTTGCCGCAGGAGATGTAAAAGCCCTGGAAGAAGATGAAAATTTCCAAGCTTATTTAGAAGAGTCTGGAAAGACAATGCTTGAATTTACTTCTGCTAACTATTCTGAGAAATATGCTATTATCGCAGGTTTCTATGCAGATTTAAAGGCAGCTGAATATGAATCTTTAGAAAACTCTAAAGCTAATTATGAAGCTGATTTAGCAGAGTATCAGGCTATTATGGATTATAAAAATTCTTTAACTGAAGATGGTAAAGAGACTGAACAGAGTAAAGCCATTAAAGAGCAGTGGGACAATATTGATTTTAGCGCATATGCTGAAATGGATATTAGTGATATTAAATCTAAGATGGATGAAGTTCAGGATGCAATTGATGAAATTGATGGTCAAACTATTAAGCTTGACATGGAATGGGAAAGTACTGATGCTATTGAAAATAGTATGAAGAAGATTGGTAACTTCGCAAAAACAATGGAGAATGATGCTAAGAAGGTTGGTAATTCTTATCAATTAACTGCGGCTCAGGCAAAAGAGTGGATGCAAGTTTATCCTGACTTATTCCAAAATGCAGAGGTTACTACTGATGGTTTAATTTCATTAAATGGTGATTATGTTGATGATTTCATCGATGGGCAAGAAGCTTCTACAGATGCAGCAATTGATGCAAATATTGCACAATTAGAATCTCGTATTGCAGAACTTGAGGGCGAAAAAGCAGCCTATGAAGCAGATTTGGAACTGGCAAAATCTAATGCAGTTGGAAAAGAACAATTAGAAAATGCTAGCGCCGAATATCTCGCTGAAACAAGAGATGCATTAACTCAATATTATATTGATTTAGGACTTGATGAAGTCGCAGCTCAAAAAGCGGCGTTGGACACTATGGGTCTTAATGAGACTGAATATAGTGAATTAGTTGCAAATGCTCATACTCGAAATGCAGAAAACCAAATTGCCTCTGCTGAGCAGGGTGCAAGTGGTATGGCTGGCGCTTTGAGTAAATTGTGGAATAAAGTTAAAGAATGGGCTAGTGCTGTTGGTAACTTATTTAAGAACGTTTGGGGCGCTTTAACTGGTAAAGTTGAGTGGTCTGAAGTTTGGGGAGCTTTCAGTGGTGGCGATATCGATTCTGGAAAGACTGTTACCGGCATTTCCGCATATGATGAAAAGGGTAATTTTAAAGAGGGTAGTGAAGCAGAAAGAACTGCAGCCCTAAAAGAAATTAATGCCCAAAGTGTGGCTAACATTGAAGCTTCTATCGCAGATATTGATGGACGTATTGCAAGCATCCGTTCAGAAATTGCTTATAATGAAGCGTTAAAAAATCAAGACCTTTCTGATTTTGGTTCTACTGATCCAGATGATGTGGACGGAACTGGCGATGGTAGCGGAGATAATAAAAAAGAGATTGAAGAGTTAATTGAAATTGCAGAAAGATATCATGAGATTACTCGCGAAATCGAAATGCAAGAAAGAAAACTTGATTCTCTTGGAAAGAAAAAAGAAAAAGCCTTTGGTAAAGATAAGTTAAAACTTATGCAAGAAGAGCAAAAGGAACTCCAAAAGCTTTATGAAAAGCAGGAAGAGTTACTTTATGCACAGAGTCTTTTCTTAGCAGCTGATAAACAAGCTGTGAAAGATGCATTTAGCGGAGCTGAGTTTGATGAAGATGGAAATATTTCTAATTATTCTGACCTCGCTCAACAAGCAGCGGATGCATTTAATAAAGCAAAAGAAACTTACAATAACAGTAAACAAGAAGACGGAGATAAAGAGGCTTTAGAAAAAGCTGAGGCTGAATATGATAAGCAAATGGAGTTGCTTGAACAATATGAAGAAACTCTTGATGCTTGGTGGGATCAAAAGGCCGAACTTGAAGATGTTGCAAATCAAATACTGGATGCAAAATTAGAAGAGCTTGATTATAAAGTCCAATTGCGAATTGAGTTTGAAGATGATCAATTAGCTTATCTTGAACATCTTTTAGGACGTATTGAAAATAAAGCTTTTAGCGCAGCTGAGGCAATTGCTAATTTAGGAAAGCAGACCCAGTCAATTATGAATAAAAATAGTGCCTATAAATCTGGCATTATGGAAATCTTTGGTAACCATGGTTTAACTGAAGATGATATGAATAAATGGCTTGCAGGAGATGCTTCAATGCAAGAAAAAATTGGCAACATGTCTTTCACTGAAGATGAAGTTGCATCTTTGAGAGAATATACTCAAGGATTAATGGAGACAAATGAGGCGGCTATTGAATTACGTCAGTCAGTACATGATAAGATGCTTTCTACTTTTGAAGAGTGGAATGAAAAAATTGATGGCAATCTTGCTAAATTAGAACATCTCCAGTCAATGACAGAGTCTTATCGAAATATTATTGACCTTGTTGGTAAGAATAATTTTGCAGGTGGAACAGAAACAATTGCTCGACTAAATGAGTCTACTGTTCTTCAGGCTGGTAATATGGCTACTTCAAATATTGCCAATAGAGATAGAATAGCGGCTCAGCTACAGGCAACTAGAGATGCTTACGCACAGCAAAAAGATATTATTTCTGAAGAAGAGCGTAAAATGTGGGAAGATACTATCGCAGAGATGGAAACTCAGTTAAATGCTGCAGAAGAAACTGCGATGGAGTCAATCGCTTCTTGGATGGAGGCTATTAACCAACAGTTTATTGATAGTGTTGAAGCTACAATGGATGAATTCTCTGATAAGGTTGCAGGTAAATTTGCTAGTTTAACTGAATTACAAGAAGCTTTTGAGCGTAAACAAAGTGAAAACGATAGATACTTAGAGGATTACGAAAAGATTTATGAATTTAGTAAATTAAATCGTGATATTGAAAAGTCTATTGATAATTCAAGTAATGTTAAAGCTAAGAAAGAGTTGGCTCAACTTCAAGCTGAAATTAATGAGCTTGAAGAATCTGGAGCAGAAATTTCTGAGTATCAGATGGAAAATCTTCGTAAGAGATATGAGCTAAAACTTGCAGAACTCGCGCTTGAAGAAGCGCAAAATGCTAAGTCAGAAGTTCGTATGACTCGTGATAGTGAAGGTAACTGGGGATATGTATACACTGCTGATGAAACCCAGGTAGCCGCAGCTGAACAATCTTATGAAGACAAGCTATTTGAACTCCAACAACAAAATGCTGATTATATCAATACATTGCAAGAGAATATTATTCAAATGCAAATTGAGATGAAAGAAAAAATGGCTGAAATTGCCAATGATGAATCTCTTAGTATTGAAGAGCGTCAAGCAAAAATGGCTGAAGTTCAGCAGTATTATCAAGAACAAATGGGTTATTATTGCAGTGAACTTGAGTTGGCTCTTGGTAATAATAAACAGCTTTATGAAGATGACTGGACTAAATATTCTGAAGCTACTGATTATAAGATTGCTAAAGATAGTGAATATGTAGACGATTTTGCAGAAACTGATTTAGCGATTTTAACAGGCTTTACTAACATGGAAGGTTATCAGGCAACATTTAATGAAGCATCCGCAAATATGTTGGCTGAAAATAACCAAGCTTTTGAAGACTGGCAAACTGCAATGGAAGAAGGTCCTCTTGCAGCAATGAATAGCAGTTTTGAAACATTGGCTTCTGATATTGATGGACACCTTGGAACTATTGAAGAGGAGTCTGGCAATACCACTGAAGCAATTCAAGAAGACTGTGAAACATCTGTAGGCAACTATCAAACTGTAATTGATAAGGTTATTGAATGGGAAAACCAATATAGTACATCTGTGTCTAATATGATGACCGAAAGCGATAATCTTATTGCTAAATTCCAGAGTGTACTTGACCTTTGGGCTCAAGTCCAAGAAGTTGCTAGCCAGCCAACTCCTGAACCTCCAAGCGCAGGTGATGGTGGCGACGGCGGCGATGGTGGTGGAGACGGCGGCTCTGGAGGAGGAGGCGGCGGAGATGGTGGCGGTTCCGGCGGTGGAGGCGGAGGCGGAAAACCTGAATGGGACCGTGTTGTTGCAGCCTATAATAAGATTAACCAAGGCAAGTGGGGTAACGGCATTAGTAATCGTATTAAGAAGGGTGCTGCTGATGGATTCAGTGAAGCTGAAGTCCGTGCAGGTCAGCAGTTGATTAACTATACTTATCCACCAAATTTAAATGGTTATGGATATAGTCGTGATAAAGCCAAGCAGTTAATGGGTTACGATACTGGTGGTTACACTGGTGCTTGGGGAGATAGTGGCAAACTTGCACTTCTCCATGAGAAAGAACTTGTTCTTAACAAAGAAGATACTGCTAATATGTTGACTGCTATTGACATGATTCGTCAGATTAGTAGTATGATTGATTTGAATGCTATGTCTTCTATGAAAGGCCTCGGAGGAGTCCTTGCGGCAGGTGGCGTTGGACAAACAATGGGTGGCATTGAGCAACACATTGAAATCCATGCATCCTTCCCAGATGCAACTGACCATAGTGAAATTGAGGAAGCATTCCATAATCTTCTCAATAGCGCATCTCAGTATGCAAACCGTAAACTTTAATATAGATTTAGGGGGTAGACTTCGGTCTACTCCCTTTTTCTTATTTGGTCAATTACGACCAAATTGTTTAACATAATTTTTATAATTATATAGAAAATTGGAGAGAAAGGAGACCGAGTATATGTCTAATGTATCAGAAAATCTATTTCAAGCAATGGATATTATTATTGCCGAACGTTTGAATGGATTAAATTATGATAAAACAATTTTATGTAAAATTGAAGATGATAGCAAAAAAGACAAGGGTGAATACACTGTTACTGATGGTGCGTCAACCTTTATTGCCATTTCAAAAGATGCTACATATACTAAAGGTAGCTCTGTCTATGTAACTGTTCCGACGGGAGATTTCAATCAACAGAAGTTGATTGTTGGTAGATATATTGCTAATAATGAGCAGTATGCCACCTATCAAGCTCCTTTTGAACTTTATTTAGAAATTACAGAGAATTTGATTGAGGAAGCTGTTTCATCTTCTCTTCTGGCAAATGGCGAAACTGAGGAAAAAATTATTTGGACTTGGAGAGCTGACCAGGGAAGTGGATTAAGAGGCTATTCAAGGCTTGGTTTTAACGCCAAGTTTAAGAGTTGGCTTGCCGCAATGGAACCAATTGCGGGGACATACGGCGTCCGAATCGATATTACTGGAACTGAAAAAACTACGACAGAGGAGCCTACAATTTCAAAGAGTTATAAATACTTTTTGACAAGTGATGAATTTTACGGTGACCCATATAATTTCGATGTTTTTTATAAACAAGAAAAAGTTTTTGATATTAGTAAGATTGCTGAAATTACTTTTATGCAAATTACTTTTTATCAAAGTAAGGGGTCATTCCTTGATAAAGATAAAGAGCTACTCCCCGCAGTAGATGATGAGGGCTTGGCTCTAATGGACAATATTTGGATTTCTGATGTTGTTCTTTCTGTTGGTTATGCAGTAAGTGATTTTAGCGAAGATACAGTTCTTCTTTATACTTTTGATTCAGAGACCTATGCGGCAGAGTCGCAGACTAAGATTAAACCAAACGGTCGACCTCTAAACGAAAAGAATCTTTATGCTCGCTGGTTACACTTTGACGATGAGGGTGTATGCACTGCCATTGACAAAGAAGAAGAAATGGAAAAGTATGAAGAAAACCAAAATGCAAAAATTCATTGGTATAAACACGTATTGCAAGATGGTGTTTGCGATGATTTGGCCGGTAATTTTTGGCAGGAGGTTAATGATGGTCAGGAAAGTAAAAATTTGCTCTATACATTTAACCCTGACATAACTGCAGCAACAGAAACTTACAAAGTCATCATTGAAATGCCAAGTTTATCTTCAGTTCAAATAGAGATTGATGACAAAACCTGGGCTTATTATGAGTCTTGGGGATTAACTGCACCAACTCCAGAAAAAATTGAAGAGTGGCGCAATGGCACAGATGATGTAACTGACCCAGATACAAAAACAACTATCTCAAGAAAGAAAGCAATTGAAAAGATTGATGAATATCTTCTTGAAATGTCAACCACCTTACTTTCAACTGTCAAGTATTATGAAAGTGAAACTTTTACATTCAGCAATGAGGCTCATGTACCAGATCAAGCGACACTTGAACTAGTGCAAGGTTTAAAGATTATTGTTGATGCAGTTGGATTACAGGGTAATTATTGTATTTACGGACAAACAAATGAGATTTTAAATTCCACCGAAGGTCATAAAACTCGCACGATGGAGGCTATTTACGAGTCTTTAATTACTAATGATAAACGACTTGATAAAGCTTCAACTATTCGTTGGAAGATTCCAGCTCATGGAACAATGATTTATCCACCTGAGAATGGTAAAGAATATATTCCAATGCCTGATGAATATATTGTTGATGGCGTTGTAACTATTCCAGAAAATGATGAAAATAAACTCCTTTATGCAAATCGAGAAGGATATATTGGAGACACCAAGTATACTTTCATTGATGAAAACGGCAAATTAATTCCTATTGAAGGATACTATATTATTGAAAGAAATGGTACTGAAGTTTATCCTGAAGATGCAGATGGAGACGGAGTACAAGATACCACAGAACAAATTTCTGTAATGCAAGATTTCAGAATTGAATCTTACTATACTCCACAAAATACAAACAACACAGTCCATTGTGAGATTGTAAAGAATGGACTTACTTATAAAGCTTCTTCAACTATGATTTTTGGTCCTCAAGGTACCAATGGTACAGATTCTACTTTAATCTTAAAGTTTAAGGATGACCAGGCCGCACTTGATGTGAATGGCGAAATCGAAGTAGAAGCACACTTATATGACTATAATAATACTGAAGTTCAAATTGATGCCGATTCAATTTCATGGGATTGGTTCGCAACCGATGATTTGGTTGAAAAAATAGGTAACACAATTTGGACTGAGAGAACGGTTACTGCGACTGTCACCGACGCGGCAGGTAACACTCTCACAGAGGAGCGTTCAATTACTTATCCATCTATTAAAATTGGATGGGTTGAAGGCACTCCTTTATATAATATTTTACAATGTAATGTAAAATATGGTCAAGCTACAGTCGGACAGCAGGCAAAAGATGGTGTTGATTTGGAGAATGAAGACGCTCCGCTTGAAGAGCATGTAAAAACTTTAGAGGTTCAACTCCAAGCTTTTACTCCAATCCCATTTAGAGATAATCGAAATCTTACTTGGGCTGAAGTCCCAACTCGTATCGTTTATGATGACCAAGGTAAGAATCCAACTTATTATAAAAATGCTTTTGCTATTACCACTAATAGTGCGACTGAAGGTTATGTATCTAATGCACAAATTCACTTTGGTGATGAGGACTCTAACCACATTTATTATCCAAAAGTAAAACAACGTGGCGCAGATTCTTCCGCTCCTGGTTGGTATTTAGAACCTAAGGTAATGTATTTTAGTGGACTCTCTGAACAAGTTTGTTTACAAGTTACTGTGGCATTTAATGATGGCAATGGGGTTGCCTATTATAATTGGTATCAGCCGATTCTTATTATCCAGAACAGATGGCCAAGCGCAATGATGAATGCTTGGGACGGCAGCTTGACAATTGACGAAAAAAATGGTACAATATTATCAACGATGGTTGGCGCTGGTAAAAAAGAAGCAGATAATTCTTTCACTGGCGTTCTTATGGGTGATATTGCTACTGGCGCAGGCTATGACACTAAACAATTAGGTGTTTATGGTTTTAACCATGGACAACAGTCTTTTGGTTTTAAAGATGATGGAACTGCTTTTATCGGTAAAGCAGGTAAAGGTCGAATTGTATTTGATGGTAATTCAGGTACAATTGCGTCTATGTCTCGTTCTCAAAATGAAAAGGCTGGTATGTTAATTGATTTGGATGACGGTTTTATTGACATTCTTGGTGTTAACGATAAAGATGGCGTAACAGGCGAGAATGGAGATACAACCAGTCCTACATATACAGAAAGTGGCGCACATGTAAGAATTGATGTTAAAGACCCATATTTAACTATTACCACGGCTAAAGCCGATGGACATTTAGTAAATGGTGAATTACAACCTTCAGAAATTATGCATGTTGGTGTGGGTAAATATTTCTTACAATCTGCTGACTACTCTGCCACTGAGAAAAAAGGTACTCATTTAAATATTAACAAGGGTCAGTATACAGCATACGACCCAGAAGGCAATGGAGATTATGTTAAAATTTCAAGTGATGGTAATCCATTCCTTGAAGTTTATAATGCCGAAAAAGAAGTTTCTTTGTTAAAAGTTGGTAATCGAACTTTCCATTTTCAGTCTCCTGATTTTCCGCAGACTAGTAGTGCGGCAAAAAAGGGTATGAAGATTGATATTATTAACAGTACACTTACTGCTTATGATAAAGATGCTGATGGAAGTATGGTAAAAATCACCGGCAATGGTTCTCCATTCTTCCAAATTCTTGATGGTAGTGCAACTACAACTAATAAAAATATCATCTATGCTTCAAAAGGAAGCTTTTATGCTCAGTCTTCTGGATATTCAGCTGACAATGGCGGTTTGAAAATTGATTTTACTAATGGTAAAATGGAAGGCGGCAATGGAGACTCTACTTGGAATATTCAAAAAAATGGTAAAGCAACGTTTGCTCATATTACTGCAACTACTGGTGGTAAAATTGGACCTTTTAATATTAACTCAGCAGCTTTATATACTGGTAGTTCTTCTCTTGGTGGTTCTGGTATTTATTTGGGCACTTCTGGATTTAGCGTATCTAATGGACAGTTCCAAGTAAATTCAAGTGGTGTTTTGCAAGCTAAGGGTGGTAAAATTGGGCCTTTTAATTTTGATGAGGATAGTTTTTACACTGGTTCAGATAGTTATGGTTCTGCTGGTATTTACATGACATCTGGTGGAAAAATGTCGTTAGGCTCTGCATTAAAATATGACGGATCTACCTTAACCTTAAATAGTGCAACTATTGATGATGCGACTATCACAGATGCTACTATTAGCGGTACCTTAAATAGTCACCCAATCGCTTTTGAAGATGTAAAAGTATTACAGGATATTAAAATTGATGTAGTATATAAATCAGGTGGAGACTATTTTATTACTGATATTGGCTACGGCGAAGGAGATACTGGTTTATTTAATGTAGTTACTGGTATTTCATATAAACAAACTTTTATTGGTTTTAGAAGATTAGAAGTTACAAAAACATTTTTTACTTATAAGTCTTTGGTATCTAAGGCAGAAGATGCAGTTTCAACTGGCACCCCTACCGAATCTGATGACTTATGTTATGTATATGCTTATCCAAACTGGCAAAAAGCAAAGAAGATTTAAGAGAGAAAGGAGCAAATAATATGGATACCTGTTTAAATATTGAAAGATTTAAACAAAATTTAATTCATACAATTAACTCTTCTCAATTAACAGTAGGTTGCGCTCTATACGTTTTAAAAGATGCTTATAATGAACTTTATTTAGCATATAAAGAAGGTATGTTACAAGAGCAAAATGGTGAATCAATTCACACTGAAAAAGAAGAGTATGATTTAATTGAGACTCAGGAGGCAACGGAGAATGATGAACAAAACAATGACTAATTTGGAAATTTACGCTTACGCAAATGCTCTTATGGATACATTTAAAGAAGAGATTACTCTTCCAGTAAAGGTGAATTTCTATTTACAGAAAAATATGACTCGTATGATTGAAGCTGGTAAGGAGATTGAAAAAGCTCGTATGGATATTATTCAGAAGTACGGCACCCCTACTGAAGATGGTCAGAACATCGAGGTTGCAGCTGATATGGTTGAAGTCGTAAATAAAGAGCTTGAAGATTTATTCGCTCTTGAACAGGAAATTAAAGTGAATGAAATTGCCCTTGATGCGTTTGATGGCATTGACCTTACAAGTGCTCAGGTTGCGGCGATCTCATTTATGATTAAAGACGAAGAGGAGTAAGTATTATGGCAACAAGGCTGTATCCGCCTGCGATTGCAGGTACGCTTCCAGCCTTCTGTGGGACTGACACTCTGTCAGTCCCATTTTCTATGAATAGGGCAGTTTCAGCCACAGAAGTGCTTGGATTTAGTTTAAAAATTAAAACTGTGAGTGGCGAGTGGAAAGGTACCTTGGAGCACAGATATACTGGAGACTTGAAAAAAGAGTCAAAACGTATTGAGTGGGCGAAGGGTGTTGTTGACAGTTCTGAAGTTTCATTTTCTTTAAAAGAGAGTGGAATTGATTTTAATATTGGACAGCATTATAAGGTACAGCTTGCTTACATTGGATTGGATGGTATGATTGGCATCTATTCCACTGTTGGTATTCTGAAATATACTTCCACTCCAGATGTATATATTGAAAATTTAACATTTGGCCATATTAATCAACATAACTATTCTTATGTTGGTATTTATAGCCAGGCGCCGGTAAAAACCGCAAATGGTACGGTGCAAAGAGATACAACTGAAAAGTTATATTCTAGTTACTTTAAAGTAATGGATGAAGATGGTAATGTTGTAATAGAAACCAAAGAAAAACTACATAAGAGTTTTGAAGATGAGGTTTCTTATCAATCAGCTGAAGAAATTGTTGTGTCTCAAGATTTAGATGTCAATCGTTCTTACTATATCCAATTCTTTACAAAGAGTATAAATGGATTGGAATACCCCTCTCAAAAATATCGTATTATGCAACGCCGTTCAATTAGTCCCGATATTGATGTAAAGCTTGTTGCAAAACTTGATTATGATAATGGTTTTATTAGCATGAAGCTAGACACAAAAGAGCCTGTTATTTCCGGTCTTTTCTTGGTGTCTCGTGCAGCGAGCAATAATGGATATAAATGGGAAGAGTTTAAACGATTTGACTTGCAATCTATGCTTCCTGAAAAATGGAGTTTAATGGATTGTACTATTGAGCAAGGAGTAACTTATAAGTATTCTTTGCAGCAATATAATGATAACGGAATTTATTCTGATAGAATTATTTCAAATGGTGTATTTGCGGATTTTGAAGATTCTTTCTTATATGATGGTGAACGACAATTAAAGATTCGTTTTAATCCAAAAGTAAGTAGCTTTAAAGCTAATGTGCTCGAAAGTAAAATTGACACCATTGGAAGTGAACATCCTTATATTCTAAGAAATGGAAATGTTTATTACAGAGATTTTCCTATTTCTGGCTTGATTTCTTATCAAATGGATGATACTGGATTGTTCTGTGACCGCAGCGAACTTGGTCTAAGCGAGACTACTACTAATTTAACAAGTGAAAATTTAGTAGCAGAAAGATTATTTAAACTTAAGGTTCTGGAATGGCTTACAAATGGAAGAGCAAAATTATTCCGCTCTCCAGGGGAAGGCAATTATATTGTAAGACTTATGAACACTTCCATGAGTCCCAACGATACCCTTGGCCGCATGTTGCATACTTTCAGCAGTACCGCTTATGAAATTGCTAAATTTACAATGGCAAATTTAGAGTATTATGGGTTGGTAGATGCTCGTGAAAATATTTCTGTGCAAACAAGATGGGCTACGGTGGATTTATTGGCGTATTACAAAGAAAATTCTGAGACACTGGGCGCCCAAGATAGGGTTCAACTTAATACTCGAGATTTTTATCGTGTAGAGTTTAGAGATATGGTTCCAGGCACTATTATTTATCTGGACGAAGAGCCTATTGCTATTGGAGCCACTGGCGCTTATATTGCAGAATCTATGAATGACAAGCCTTTTGAAATAATTGAAATAGCACCAACAGATATGGCGCAAGGTCAAGTAACTTATAGTTATAAGGCTAAAGCTGCCAATGTATTTGGTTTAATTGATAAAATTGAAATCGAAGATGTTCCTTGCTGGCAATGGGTCGGACAGTATCCAGCTTCACGTGGAGAAATTTATAACAATGCTCTCGCAAAAGTTCAAGCATATAATATGCAACATCCTGATGAAATTGGTTTAGAAACTTATTTCATTTATGAGAAGCGCGCTTGGGGACTTAAGAGTTTATTGGAAGCTATTGAAAATTGTAAGGTGCAAGTTCTGCACATTGCGAAGGCTCGTTTCATTAAGCGACCAATGGTGGATGTATTCCTTGGTAATCCAAAAGACCAAATCCAATTTTTAATGGCTACTGGCGGGCAACCAAATGGAGATTTGTTTAGTGGTTGGTTAAATGGTATGAATAGTGACTCTATCTTTGTTCATGGAAGTTTTAACCATGAGCAAATTCAGCTATTCGCAGATTCAGATTGTTCACAACCATTAAATTATGAAACAGATTTTGACCCATATTGTTTATATAATATTCGTTTTGGTCGTGTTGCTTATGAGTATCTTGAAAGAGAAGGATATGTAACAGATAGAATTGCAAGTGAACTTGCTCCAAATACTGGATTTTATTTTAATCCAAAAAATAATTCTATTTCTCGTATCGAAGATGATTTATATGAAGTTTATATCGGTGATGACCATTTTAGTATTAAAGATACCGAAGGAGCAGAAGTGAAAAATATTAGCGATTATTCTCGTGATATTAGAATTTCTGATGGTGTAATTGCTGAATTATCTTTCTCTAAACAGATTGCTGTTTATACTTTTGAGTCTGAACAACCAGTGAAAGGTTATTATACTGACTATACCAATTCTTTGAATAATTATCGAAAAGGATTGGTTTCTAATTTAGAAGATATTTTCATTTACAATGAAACCATTGATGATTTAAGACGCAGAGCAGTTGAAGATTATAATGATTTTGTTGATAAATTAGACCAAGAAATCAAAGATTATAAGGAGGCGAACGGCATTGTCTAAAAGAAATCCTTTAATTGATTATGATTTCTTGAAACGATTAGACAATGAAAAACAGCGTGAAACGTTCGCAAAAGTAATTGCGCTTGATTGGGATGAGAATCCCTTGGAGGAAATTACTGGGCGTGTAACCCAGGGCTCAGCCAACATTGATGGGTCAAGCGCAGTTAGAAGAACTTGTTCAGTTACCTTAGTGGCAGAGGAGTTAAATATTCATGATTACTACTGGGGACTGAATACAAAGTTTAAATTGTTTGTCGGATTAAGAAACAATATTGACGAAAGATATGATGATATTATTTGGTTTCCTTTAGGAACTTATGTAATCTCAAGTTTTAGCACAGCTCAGTCTACTAATAACTACACCGTTAGTTTACAGGGTAAAGATAAAATGTGTTTGCTTAATGGAGAACTTGGTGGCGTTGTTAATTCTTTAACTTGGGATTTTGGTTCAATGGATGAAATTTCAGCCGATGGAACTGTTGTAAATAAAAAAATTCTTTTGAAAGAAATTATTATTGAAGCTGTCCACGAATTTGCAAAAGAACCTTATCACAATATTGTCGTCAATGACTTAGATACTTTTGGTGTTGAATTAATGGAATATAGAGGCACAGACCCTATGTATCTTTTAGTTGACCAAAGTACATTGGAAGTTAAACAAATGACACTTGATGGTACAGTGTCATATGATTATTACCGCAGAGAAAAATCTGATACTTGGACTAAGAAACCAATTACTCTGGCTGAAATTGAAGATGAAAATGGAGTAGGTTTTGATAACCTAACAGATGCCGCATATGATACAGGAACAGATAGGTTATCTGTTGAAACTAATCATATTTTAGTATCAAGTAAAAATGACGGCTCTGCACCAGTTTATTCAGTCATTAAGGCTTCTTATGGAACTACTGTTGGTTATCGCGTAACCGATTTAACTTACGCAGGAGATTTAATTGCGCAAGTCGGCAACCCGATCACTTCGGCAGTTTTAGATAAAATTAAATCAATGTTAGGAGAATTTGAATATTTCTATGACATTGATGGCCGATTCATTTTCCAAAAGAAAAAAACTTATATTAGTTCTGCTTATACGGGAGCTCAAAAGAATGAAGATGGTGAGCAATGGTTTAGTAATGTTGCAGAAAGCTCTGCTGTAACTTATTATTTTGAAGATGCTCAAATTGTCACTTCTTTTAACAATCAACCAAACTTAGCAAATTTACGAAATGACTTTTCTATTTGGGGCACTCGTAAATCTGTTAGCGGAAATGAAATTCCTGTCCATATGAGATATGCCATTGACCGCAAGCCGCAATATTATACAACTTATGACGGCTCAATTACTTATACCACTCGAACAAAAGAGCAGGTCGAATGGGATATGAAGCAGGGTTATGTTAATGTTGCTGTTGGTTATCAAAAAACTCCAAACCCACTTTTTGTACCAGGCAAAAAGCCTCTTTCAGAAGATTGGTGGGATGCTCGAGACTGGGCCGAATACTATAAAGAATGTACTGGAGATTATCCAAAAAACCAAATTGGTAAATATAGTACTCGTTGTGAAGATTTAAATGGACAAGACTATTTCGACTCTTACTGCAACGCCGATGGAACGCCGCTGGTGAATAGGGTTGTACCTTTAATTATTTCTTCTGACACTTTATTTACTATTAATGGTATGTTATATTCTTACCACGGTAAGTGTAGTCACTACTATGAAGAACACTTGTTAGAATGGCAAGCAGACGGACAGCAAATTTTTATTTATAAGCCTGAATTGCCAGAAGAGGTGTTAGAGCAAGAAGGTGTTCAATTAGTGCCTCTTGGAGCTTCAATCCAATATGAGTGTGAGTGGCGAGAATTAATTTATCAAATGGCTCGTGATAATATGAGTTATGGTCATAGAGATAATTTTATTGCAAAAATTGCTCAAAACAATCCTTTTCACTATCCTTCTGGTCAAACGGGTTATGAGCAATATTATACTGATATTTTAAGTTTTTGGCGACAAATTTATAATCCAACTTATCTTAACAGTTTTGAACCTGTTTCTATTGCTAAAAATACATTTTTGAAGAACCCAAGTTTATATTGGAAAGCTTGTAGATGTAAAGCTGATGATGAATATGAAGATGGTGTTTGGATGAAAAAGGTTGGAGTGGACCAAGTTACTTATGATATGGTCACTATGACTAAAACAATTTGGGATACTAAATTAACCCCTCAAGAACATACATACTATTATCTATTAAAGCAAGGCGCAGAAGGAGACGTTTTTGAAAGTAAATCAGATTATTTTACTAAAAAAGTTGATGACTTTGTGACTGGCGATAGTAGTATTAAGGGATGGTCTAAAGAGGTGGCTCTTTACCCAGAAATGTTAAATTTCTGGTTTGATTTCCTAGATGCGAAAGATGGAGATTTAGATAAGTATACAGTTCAGAATGTCGGTATTAGGCCAAAAGCTGAAAATGACACTAACGTAAAAGCTATATATTTTAGAGATACTCCTAATGTTATTTTTGTTGATACAACAAAAATATCCAAAAGTGAGCGTAGTCGTTTAATTGATTTATATGGAAGTGAACAAGAATGGTTGACTTCTATTAAAAACGCTCTTACTCAAAAAGACAAAGATGATTATTTGATAGCTCTTAAAAAACTAGATTCAAATAAAAACTCTTTAACTTCTGCGGATATTGATAATTTGGTAAAAGTAAAACAGACTGCAGAGCTTAATAACGCAGTAAACGCAAATATTCAAGACCAAAGAGAAGAAATGCCTGGATATGTTTTTATCCATCTACCTACTTATATGGAGAATATGTTTAGCATTAGTTCTCAAGGAAAATCTGCATTCGATAAGTTGGACAACTGGTTATATTCCTATGCTTGTTGCACAGAAAGTATCAGCATGTCAGCTTTACCTGTTTATTATTTACAACCAAACACTCGTATTTTTGTAAAAGACAAAAATAGTAATATTGAAGGAGAATATATTATTAGTCGCATTTCATTGCCACTACAATACAATGGAATGATGTCTATTTCTGCTACTAAAGCAGTGCAAAGACTATATTAAGGAGGATAAGGAGAAATGGCAAAACGCATTAAGCAATATCGTTATTATAATGATAACAATAATGGCGTTACTCAAAATCAGCCGAAAGAAGTTAAAGGCGAAGATGGCGTAGTTCAAGAAGTAACTTATAAGCACTATGTATCCGGACTCGTTTTTGGCTCAAATTTCCCTGTTCTTCAGTTGGGTATTCAGGCTTTACCTGGAACCAAGTTCTATCTAAATAATGCAGTTGACCCGATTATTATCGGGTTAACTGGCATTTGGGAAATTGATTTAGAGGGACAAACTGAAATCACTGCGATTCAAATTGATAATGAATCAATCCAGAACATTAAAAATAACAACAATGCTTTCTTGATTGTAGACGTTATCTATGATGACGGGGAGGTATAAAATATGGCTTTTTATGGTAATATAACCAATACGTCAAAAACAACTTTCTCATTTGACCGCACTTATTCTAATAGATATGAAATGGATTTAAATGCAAACCGCGATGGTGTGTTTGTTGGCAGATATGTTCTTGTTGACTATGATGCAAGTTTAAATTCACAATCTTATATCTTAGATACTGGCAATGAAAGTTTGTTTTTATATGATGATGGAAAAGAGTCTGGAGATTATAGTTTATATTATAATGTTTTAGACTTTGAGCGCGATGCCTATGGCACTCGTGTTTACATTGCCGCAGACCCAAAAGCTTTTAAGCAATTTGATAAAACATTAGATAGTGGTCGTTGTTTGGTATTACATGCCGGACACGTTATTAGCGAAACTAATAAAAACTATGTATATGTAAAGCCGAAGGGTTGGCAAAATACAGAAGACCCTAATGTAAAAAGATTAGAAGTGACAAGAGTTACTCTTGAAGCTTATACTAACTACTGGAAGGCTAAGTGTGCTGAAAATAATAATCAGTTTTATATTCCAGTAACTTTAGACGCCCTTTCATATGAGCCTTATACGTTTTATCAGTATGACCAAGATGAACAGGGTTATATTTTAGCAACTGGTGAATTTGATGAAAAAGTTACATATTATGATTTAGGCGGTCCTGATGCTGAAGGCATGGGTATTGTCAATGGCTTCGGTGTATATTATGGACAGTCTGCGCTTGATATGGAAAAAATTTATCGAGTTCCACCTTTGCACGATTACAAACTCAATAATGAAATGCAATATTGGGCAATTGTAGGATGGCATGAAAAAGTTCGCTTAATTCAGAATCCAGACTATAATATTGCTGACCCAAATAGCAAAGAATATATTGAACAGAAGATTGAGGTTCCTGAATGGGGACAGCTGGCAGCCATGGGAGATACACAGGGAGTTGCCTATACTTATGTTCCAGTTACTCTGCCAGAAAACGCAGATAAGACTAATTATTATGTTCTTGCTAATGGAGTATATGTTAAAGCAACAGATTCTTCTGGCGGTCCTTTCTATGAGAGAGATGTTGCAGTTGATTTACTGGGTGTAAAAGACGGTTTAAACTATAACTACGATGATGACTTCATGGTTAATATGTCTATTGACCGTGCAAGTTATGGCACAAGCCGTGGTTATGATTCCACCGTGTGGCAAAAGGTTTATAAAAATGGTAGAGACGCTTATGTAATGGTAGCTGAATTGAATTCAGTTGTTCCTACTTTTGGCGTGGAAGCCGACGCTCCTACTCCAATTCCATTGGCTCCCCATTTTGACCCAGACAGTACAAATGTATATTATAAATTACATGTTCAGCCTGCTTGGGGATTCAGACCTAAATTTGCAAGTCCAACAGTAAAAATTCCAAAAATTAATGCTAGTGGAGAGATTTTATCCGATACTACTTATTCTAGAATTAATGATTTATCATACCCTTCTGACCAGACAACAACCTGGGAAAGCGATTTCTATGATAAGTATTATGATAAAAAAGCTCACAAATACTTTAATGCATTTACTGGTATTTGGGAAGATAATCCTGTTGGCGATAGTGGCAATATTGACGCCGCAATTTATTTTAACAAAAACGGATTTTCTTCTTCTAGAGTGTCATATAGCTCAGATTTAATTGAAGAAAAAATGCCTGGATATAGACCAGATTTGGTTGGTAAGTGGGCAAATACCGATAAAATTGAAATTACTCCAACTGGCCATAGTGGCATGATGTATGATAATCATGGACACGGAGCGCAAACCACTGTATCTGTAGACACTCAAGAATTCTCAATTATGTTACCTTCTCTTGGTGACACTATTGCAAAAGTTTGGGATATGGTGTTCGGTGGTAGAGATACTAATGAGGCCATTGCGCAGACTCACAAGAGAAATTTAGATTATGAGTGGGAAGATGCTCGTAAGGGATTGACTCGTCGTGGATTGAGAATGGTTGGTAGCCAACTTTACAATGGCTACAATAAAGCTGAAGTTAATACTTTAGCAGGTTGTATTAACTCTGTACATGACTTAATGGGTATGGTCATTGCTAAAGTTTCTCCAGAATATTTATTAAATAATTTGGATAACTTAGATGAAGATTATATCTATTATGTAAGTGAAGGTGAGGCAGCTTCTATCCCTGGAGCAGGACCTCTTTTAGACCTTTATAAACAGCAAGGTCAATTCTTGATGAAATTCAAGTCCTATGATTATACACCAGTTGATAATAGCAAATTTACATACGAAGAAATTACTAAGTCTGAAGATGATGAATTTGATTATAGTTTGTATTATGTTCTTGAAGGTGGAAAGTATAGACCTGCGACCTCAGACGACAAAGGACCTTTCTATTCCAAGAATTTACAACAGGCAGAAACAGTAACTCCAGCTCCTGGTTTGGTAGCTTTTGATGGTACTAAATACTATTACAATGATGGGTGCGCTGTTGACTGCAAGCCTGAAGACAGATTAAAAATGTCTGACTGGATTCGAGAAGCTGAATATCAAAGCGATAGAGACTACTATGAAATTACTAGCGATATGCTTGTAAAAGTTGATGTAAGTCAAGAATTTGAACCTGGTAAATTCTATTATTATGATAGCTCTACTGGAAACTATTTAATCTCTTTTGAAAAAGAGGCTAATCCAAAGATTCCATATTATATCATTCAAGAAGATAAATTGGTTGATATTAAAGAGCAGGGTTATGATAATGTTTATAGCCCTGGTGTTTATTTCTACAAGCCAGATATTTCAGTAGACCATTATGAAATCGATATCGATGATGATGGTGTGTGGGATGCTTATGACTCTGATGGTAAGCCAAATGCTGATGGCACTGCAGATATTGTAGTTCACTATTATGCAGTAAAGAAGGAAGATAGTGGCGGACAAGATGTTGTTGTTCAGGAAATTCATTATCAAGAAGTTTCACATGATGTACTTCAGAATCTTGTTGACACAAATAATTTTGACCCTTCTTCTTATTATATTAAGAGTGGTAATGCTTATACTGCACTTGAGACAAATCATAAATATGATAGTACTTTAACTTATTATTATAAGATGATTACTATTAAACCTGGTACTTCTGAAGAGGAGTATGAGGTTGGCGATCAGGCAATTTTAACCCCTTATCATTCTCACACTTTCTATAGAAAGATGTATAAAGAGATTGATGGAGTTAAAACCATTATTGGTTTCGAACACTTAACAGCGAATGTTATTCGTGATATGGTAAGAAACCAAAGCGAAGAACCTATTTATGCTTTTGGTATGATTGATGATACAGATAACACCGCTTCTGGCGATATTTTTAATAAAGCCAATATTGATATAAATAATCCTGAAAAATATGCTCTATACAAGCAGAATGTCTTCTATGTACCAGGATTATATCATTATATTAATGAGTCTAGTGATTATTCTGATTACATCTTGGATATTTATCCAACAATGTGGCATGAAGATAGATATTATCAATTTAAGAAAAATCCTAAATTGGTAACAACTAAATTCTATGAGCCTTATAAATACTATACAAAAGTTGGAGACGAATATGTTCTTATTAAAGATAATTTAACTCAAAATGAAATTAATGGGGCTTATAAGGACAATATTTTTGAAAGAAAAGCTTATTATGTATACTCTGACAGTGCAAAGGTATTCCCAGAAGGTTCTGAGTGGAATGGTAATGTTACTGTAATTCCTCCAACTGTCACCCTAGCTGAAAGAACTGAAAAAATTGAATTAAGACCTCTTGAAGGATTTGCAAGAAATCTTAATACAATGCATGGCTTAATTCTTAAAATTAATAGACTCTTGCGTATGAACGACTCTTTCACAAGAGATGAGCGTACTGTACAAGGTGCTATTAATTTGTTAAATGATAAAGTCGCTCATTTTGGCGAACAACGTCCAAATGAAGTAATGGTTGTTGATGATTATGGCCGCTCTCAGAGCGCTCAGTTGAACACTTTACAGAATGATACTGCTAATGTTCAAAAGAACACTTCTACAGCAACCACCAAAACAGATACTATGGTATCTGCCGATGCATATCCAAAAGCAACTTCCCTTGCAAATATGAAACAACAGTGGATTACTATGAATGTTGATGGAGACATTACTCATCCAGTATTTACCATTCATCACAATTTCCAAGCGGTTGAAAATGACCCTTATGAAACTGATTTAAATGATGGAACCAACACTGTTGAACTTTACAATCCAATCGTAGATGCAATGGGTCACGTTGTTGGCACCAAGATGAATACTGTTACTTTACCATATGGTTTTAAGAAATTTACCACAAATGGTGAAGTTAGTGCAGTATCTCAGCTTGCAACAAATACGAAAACAGCGACCGCTGATAACACTCAAGATATTTTTAACATTAATGTTGGAAATAAGTGGTTACGCGCAGCTGTTACTGACTCTGAGACTTCTAATGTAATTACACTGGCTCACGAAACTCACGACCCAATCCTTACTGAAAAAGATGAGACTGATTTAAATGGCAGCCAAATCTTCACAGTTCAGGACACTCAATTTGACAAAGCGGGTCACATCACTCACAATCAGCCTCATACTTATAAACTTCCAAATAATTTTAAAACTGTAACAGTTGTAGGAAGCTCTAGTGGAGTTAATGCAGGAGAGAGTGTTAATGGAGACATCGTGGCTGATAATCATGTCGCTACATTGAAGATGGCCGCAAATAACAGATGGATTACATTACAAGCAAATGTAGATGAAGATATTCTCTCTATTGGTCATGCTTATGCGGGAACAGCTTCTAAGTATGATAGTCAAAGCGAAAATCAAACTCCTGATTTTGGAGCAAGTTTCAATATTCCATATAATGGATTCGATCAAGCGGGACATTTAGCAAGCTTTGGAATGAAGACAGTTACTTTACCAAAACCTTCTCTTAATGAAGCTGTTGGTGATGTTGTCGACAGTTTAATCCTTAAAGATGCTGCCAAGGGCTTGTTCGAAATGACCAAGAAGAATGTTGGCACTTTCGTAATTAAAGACTACGTAGTAAATGAAGAAAATGTTGCTCAAATTAGTAGCGCCGATACTATTAATGAAGCATTTGCAAAGCTCCAAGCGCAGATGAATGCTGAAATTAAAAATCGTGGCACTGCAATTGAACAAGAAGTTGCAGATAGAGATTCCGCTATTACAACGGCGGTTGAAGCTCTTGATTCTACTGATAATTTAACTGAACTTACTCCAGAGGGAGAAGAAACTCCAACCAATCTTGTAGTTGGTGGAGTAACTCAAGAAAATGGTGTAGTGTCAGTTACTTATAGAAAACTTGAGGAGGTTGACCTTCCTGCCACAACAATTGTCTCTACAAGTGAATTCATTTATAATTATGAAGAGCCTGTTGAAGAAGAAGTTCCAGAAGATGACGGAACTGCTACTGTTGAAGAGGAAGAAGTCGTAGAAATCCCAGCTAAAACAATTCAGTGGCTATTTGATAAAGTCGCTGCATTGGAAGCAAGAATTTACGAACTTGAACACCCAGAGGCAGAAGAAACAACTCCTGAGGGTGAAACTCCTACTGCTTAATAACTAAATAACGGGCCTGGTCTTAATAGGCCAAGCCCGTTTAATTTTTTACTCCTGTTTTTGAAATAAGAGTAGGAGGACTTAGTAAAGGAGGTAAATATTTTGGCTTATCAGACAAGATATGGTAATTACGTAAAATTCTTACGAGGCACTCCGACCGCATGGGATAACATTGATGTAAAAGATGCGGACACCCTGTACTTTATTGCAGAAGAAGGTTCATTAGTAGGCAAATTATACTTAGGTGATAAATTAATCGCTGATGGTGAAACTGCTGAAATTAACACTCTTTCTGAATTAACTGACGTTGTTATTAGTGCGGGAGTCCCAAATGGAGCCGTTTTAGCATATGATGCCGTTCAAAAGGTATGGAAAGAAACTCTTCTTGAATCCATTTTAAGCGATATTATTGGATTAATGAAGGGTGCTACTGAAGATGAAGACGGTGCATCTGGTTTGGTTCCTCAGCCTATGGCAGGTCAGCAGAACCTCTTTTTACGTGGTGACGGTAGTTGGCAAGACCCAACGACCGAATTAAAAGAAGTTGTTTCTTCTCTTGATGAAGTTGTACAAGCAAATCAGAGAAAGCATGAACAAGATATGCGCACTTTAATGAGTGGTGCAGAAACAATTACTCCAGTAATTGATATTGTTAATGCTCAAATCGATAAAGTTATTGGTAATGCACCAGATGCATTTGATACTTTAGAAGAATTGGCGGCTTGGGTTGCAGAACACGAAGGCGCAATTGATATTGCTAAAACTCTTGAAAGATTAACCGCAGTTGAAACCACTCTTAATGACCCAGACGATGGCTTGGTTGTTAGAATGGTTGGCGTTGAAACAATTCTTAATGGCGATGGAGTTACTACAGAAGGTTTGGTTGCCCAGACCGCAAATTTAATTACTCGTATGCTCCAAGCTGAAAATGACATTATAGATATGGGCAACACAATTGGAATCCACACTGACAACATTGCAGAGATTTATAACTTGTTGAAGTGGCAGGATTTATACGATGATGGCGTATAATAAATGAGGAAAGGAGAAAATATAACTTATGGCTAATGTAGGTTTTAAACTTGGTCTACAAAGTGCAGTTGATACCCTGTTAGCAGCGGGTACTAATGCGAAAGCGGTCGCAGGTAGTTTCTATCTGACCTCAGATACCCACAGACTATACATTGGTAATAGCGATGGTAGCTTGGCTCCAGTTAATGAAGGTGTTATTACCGTTGCAAATATTTCCGATTTACCAACAGTAAGCACTAATAACGCTGCCGCATATGTAGGTCGTTTCTACTATGTATCTAGTAAGAACATCCTTTGTGTATTTAATGGTAAAGGATGGGCGCAAATCAATACTGATACAACAGTAGGAAAAGTTGATTTAGCTCTTGCTCAAAAGACAGCAAATAGAGAGGTTAAATTAACTCAATCTATTGAAAATACAGATGGCACTAATACTACTTCTGTGGTTGAAGATGTCTGGTCTGTAAAGGGTGGAAATGGTATTTATGTTTCTACCGCAACAGACAGTGATGGTAATCCTCAGTTAGTAATTGATGGAGATACTTATACTCTTGGTTCTGAAACTAGCGGAAAGGGTATTAAGTTGACCTTAGATTCCACTAAGGAAGAAAATGATTCTGAAGTTGAAATTCTCCCAGGTTCATTCACAAATGAAACCGACACTAATGTGGAGATTACTCGTAATGCTCAAGGTAAAGTAATTATTGCTGCTAAGGATACTAGCAATGCAAGTATGGAAATTAAACCTCTTGCAGATGGTTTCCAAGCTACTATTGTTGACACTTTTGGTGGCGACGTAACAGCAACAATTAAACCATCTGTTAAGTATGGTAAGAATGGTAACCTTGAAGCAAAATATGTAAATGGCGTAGCGACTCTTGATGTATATAGCATTGACCAAATCAATGAAACTTTAAGAGTATTAAATGCTATGACTTACCGCGGCACAATCGGAGGTAGTGGCACAGTTGCTACAAAGATTGAAATGCTTAGCGGCACAGACGCAAGTAAGGGATGTACTGTATATAAGAACTCAACTGAAGTTAAGGTTTCTGTTGGTGATATGTTCTTAGTAGTAGGTAATACTACTGTTTATGCAGGTCAGACTTTATCTGCTAATACTCTCTTGATTGCTAGAACTCTCAATAATGAAGATATTGAGGGTGCAGATGGATACATTCCTTCTAACAAGCTAGTCTTCGACGTAGTTAAGTCTACTGTTGATATTGATACCACTTATCGTATTGAAACCTCTTCTGTTGGTTCTAATGATAGTGGCGCAAAATTCGTTTTAATTGATGAAAGAACTGGTGCAGATGCTGGCGCAGTTACTTTACAGACTGAGCGCTCTTCTGGCAATGAAACTGGTTTAAAGATTGTTCGTGAAACAACTGCAACTGCAGATGCTGGTAATACAGATATCTGGACTATTACTCACGATACAACTGCTTTCCAACAGACTACTGGAGCTGACTATGGTAGACAGAATACCACTTATAATGGCTTATCTGCTCAATACTATAACGCAAATGTTTTAACTGATGTCGCAGTTAATGAAACTGGACACGTAACTGGATTCACAGTTCGTAAGATGCCAGTTTATGACACTTCAAGTCAGATTGAATCTATTGTAAATGCTTCTAGTGCATACAACGCAAGTGGTAAGTGGTTTGGTTTTAGAACTGCTACTACAACTGAAAAGCTTGTAACTGGTAATACTAATGTAACCACCGATAACTTCGCTTTTGTATCTGAGTCTTTACAGATTAAAACAAGCGGTAATGTTGCAACTACTGAAGGCGGCACTACCGTAGCAACTGGTCTCCAAATCGATATGGTTTGGGGCACATTCTAACAATCGAATTGTTATAATTTTTATTTCTATTAGAGAGTTAAGAAGCGGGAGAGAAGTTTCTAACTTCTCTCCCGATTTTTTTGATTTAACATAAATGATAGAAAGGAGATATAAAACCGTATGATTGATGGTAAGACAAGATTTAGACCGGTGACT
>JAEIGA010001936.1_pt1 | contig 32997 bp, 55 predicted proteins | sample 9270691 | NCBI WGS metagenome assembly JAEIGA01 (sample SAMN17057246, study PRJNA624740) | gut metagenome | biome: biome; isolation source: fecal sample | host: Bos grunniens | place: China: Xizang | collected 2019 | reverse complement strand
GTGGCTCTCTTTCGGCCTTGTCACAAGAGCGTATACTCCGATAAACACCGCATTTTCTTTCCCTGCGACTGACGGCGTGATCGTGAGCAAAACCACGCTTGACAACATCGGCGATGACGTGAGGACGGTAGCATACACTCACCGCCTACGTAAAGATTCACGTGAGTGTATCCGATATAACGTAGAGGTCGATTACAAGACAGACGTAGACGGTCTGATCATTGGCTCGGGCCTTGCGGCAAGGTGTCGATATCTTAATAATTACGAGATTGATCGCCCGCATATCTATATCACCTCGAGAGATATATCCAAGCTCGGCAGGACCTTTGATTATGACGCTATGACGGATAGAAGGGCTGACACGAGCGGCGATATAGTATGGCACAACAGAGGCGATCATATCGAGCTAAGCTTCTCGGGGCTTATCGGTGCGCAGTTTAAGTATTGGGTAATATGCTCGCCTATCTCGACAGTGACCGAAAGATACGTTGACGAGGGTGGCACCGTAGTTGAAGAGACCGTCGTCAAAGGCGGCGAGATCATCCTTGCGGGTAAAATACCAAAGCTAAACGGCTTGACGGTCAAAAATCTTTACTTTGTTATAAAATAAAAGGAGATACACGATGATATTTATTATGAATACGGAGGGCACGGTCACTACGGCTGTGTCCTCTCCTCTTTATCAGGGATCGGATAACGCAAATGAGATCATCTTACTTGCGCCGTTCCCCGACACAACAACCGTTATCGTCACCTTCCGCCTGCCAAACGGTCAGTACGTATACCCCTACTTTGCGGAACACGGCGATTCAGCGCCGTACACCGCTACTCTGATCGAGACGCTTTCCGGAAAATTCTTTGACGAAAACGGCACGGGATATAATGCGTGGAAGCTTGCGGTAGATTATCCTCTGACACAATACGCAGGTGATCTCGAAATACAGTTTATGCTCTCCTATTGGCATACGTCTCGCACGTCTAGTATCTCAATGCAGACGGTAGGGCAGGGCAATCAGTATCTCCCCCCTTCGATTAACGATCCCGCACTTCAGACGCTATTTACCGCTGTTCAGGCTGCTAACACTGCGGCGGGCGAGGCGGGACAATCCGCTATGGAATCGAGTGCTTCGGCTACCGCTGCAGAAAACAACGCAACAGATGCGGCAAATTCCGCCAACCTCGCAAACGATTATTATATTAACGCATCTGAGGAGGCTGACCGTTCCGAAGCTGCGGCGGATAGAGCAGAAGCGGCAGCACAGCTCTCCGAATCGCTCGCAGAAACGCTCGGCAATCTCGAGGAGACACTTGATGCTATAATTCAGCTTCAGGACTATTACACCGGCGCAACCTTTGACGAGCTTCACGCCTACGCCGAAGCGATAGAGCAGGGAGGTGCTAATTAATGTCACTAACACAGAATATCGCAAGAGCCAAGACGGACTATAACGAGGTGTACGAAGCGGGCAGAAAATCGCAGTATGACGAGTTTTGGGATGCGTTTCAAAAGAACGGTACACTGACATACTACTATCAAGCATTTGCGGGATATGGGTGGTCTTATAAGAATTTCTATCCCAAGTATGACATCAATATGAGAGACACGGCATTTGCTACATTCCAAGGTTTTGGAAACGGTCAAAACGGCTTGCTTAATATGAGAGAAAGGCTAGAAGAGTGCGGAGTAAAAATGCTTTGCCCTGTTGGTGAGCAGATGGGCTCAACTTTTTACGGTGCTAGTATAAGCGAAATGCCCGAGCTTGATATATCTAAAATCACAAGTTTAAATAACACTTTCGGTAATTGTTATTACTTACATACTGTCGCTTTCAAGCTCGCTGACAACGGAAATGCCTATATACAGTCTAATGCTTTTTCAAACTGCACGGCACTTGTTAATTTAACTTTTACAAGCGGTGTGCTGCGTATAGGCGGTCTTAATTTATCAGCGGCTACGAAATTGAGCAAAGCGAGTATTATAAGCATAATCGAGCATCTTTCCACAACCGCAAGCGGTCAGGGAATTACTTTATCCAAAACAGCCGTCGATAAGGCGTTTGCTACCACAGAGGGCGGTACAGACGGAAGCGATTCGGCAGAGTGGAATACACTAATAAGCACTAGGACCAATTGGTCTATTTCATTAGCATAAGGAGGTAGGAAATGAGCACACAGATACAGGAAAAACTTATAACTATCACCGAGAATGTGCCGAGAGTGTACGATGCAGGTGTCGCAGAGGGTAGGTCGCAGGAGTGGAGCGACTTTTGGGATGCGTTCCAATCTAACGGTACAAAGCGATCATACGAAAACGCTTTCAAAGATTGGCCGGCAGCTTGTTTTGATCCTAAATACGACATTATAGGATCGGGCACCTATGCTTTTGACCAGACCTTTTTCCGTTTCCGATATGTTGACCTTAAAGCAATCTTAAATAAAAACAACATAACGATTGACAGCTCTCAATGTGGGCGTTTAAATCAAACATTTTACGGCGGTAGCTTTGGGTACGAAATACCACCTCTTGATTTATCTAATTGTACAGAACTATTTCAAACATTCGGTGCTTTAAATTACGATGTGCCATATGTGACAAGAAAGATTACACTTAACAATCTTCGAGAAGATTGTGTGTTTAGCAATCCGTTCAGGTACAGTTATTATATAACAGAAATAGTTATTACGGGCACAATCGGACAAAACGGTTTTGATGTATACGTTTTTCAATCGTTAAGGGATACAAGCATAACTAACATTATCAACTGTCTCTCTGATACCACAAGCGGTTTAACAATACAATTTTCAAAAGTCGCAGTTGACAAAGCATTTGCAACAACCACAGGCGGTACAGACGGAAGCACCTCTGCAAGATGGAACAACCTTGTTGCAACCAAGCCGAATTGGACTATTTCATTAGTATAAGGAGAAACGATATGAGAACACCTATTATAGCAAGTGAGGGCAAGGTCCTTACAAACGGAGAAATCTACGGCAAGATGATTTATCTCGCAAAGGGAGTAGACGCTAACACCTTCTACGAAATCAGCGAGGAAGAGTATGCCGAAATCCTCGCAAAAGAAGAAAGAGAGGCGGAGGAGAGGCGTAATGGTTATTGATTTCACCCTTTTACACACGCAGTATCTCACGCATAATGAGATCATAACCTTGCCCGAGGATAAGGTTGAGCTCAACTTTACCCGCACGCACCTCTCTATCGGCGAGCTTGTGCTCTCGGTGATGAAGGGCACAAAGGTGAAGCAATACAAGGTTGGAGACACGCCCGTCGATATTACGGAGTTCTTCACCGAGGCAGGCGAGGTTAACGCCTGCCTTTCTCTCGCCGTCAGAGGTGAGGTAGCTCGCACGTGGCAGATCGAGCCGTTCTGTGCGAGGGAGATACCGAACGGCATTGAAGTTATCCCCGAGCTCGAGAAGCTCAAAGAAGATATAACTATTATCAAGCAGGCTATATCCGAAATTCATAAATACATTTTCGAGGAGAATTAAAAATGAAAAAGTTAACGTACACTCTTGTAGCACTTGTGCTTATCCTTTCTGTTTTCGTGCTTCCTTGCTTCGCAGAGGACGAGCTTATTCCCGACGGCACTACCGTGATAGAGCCCGAAACACCGTCTATTGACGGTGAGGCAACCGTTGAAACACCCGAGAATACGCCTGAGAGCCCCGAAAACTCTCTTGCAGCCCCTGAACGTGATTTTGTGGGCGAAGTTATAGCCGTGGTCACTAACGGCGAAATATGGGCAGAATTTGGCGTTCTTGCGGGCGGCGTTATCGCCGTCATAATTGCGATCACTACAAACGTATCAAAAATAGGCGATGCCTTTGAGACTATTAAGCGGATGTTAAGCGGCAAGGCTACCAAGGAAGAGACCGAGGAAAGTGTCTCTACTGCGTTCAACGGTGTTAAGGAAGTTTTCGTGCGTGAGTGCGAGACGCTCGAAGGGAAGTATAACTCACTTGAGGAAAAGTACAACACGCAGACGGCGGTATTGACTCTCCTCGCTCTTCAGCTCGTGAAGTCGCCTAACGCAAGGGTGCAGATCATGGCTCTGCTTGACAAGGGCGAAACTATCGGCAATAACGTATCCGAGGTGGTAGAGGCTATACAGGAAGAGATCAAGCAGGCTGACGCCACCGAGCCGAAGCCCGACACCCCCGCACTTGACGTAATTGCCGCAGAGGTTAAGGAAGAGCCCGTGATGATTTTGAGGTGATGCTATGAAATGGGTATATAGGATATTATACTTAATCGGATTTGCGCTCGAGGTGGTAGTACCTATCTGCCTGTTCGGTGCGGTCACACCTCTTGTTCACACCGAGACGAAGGACAGCCTCACGGCAGTCGGTCTCATCGTAGCCGCAGTATTTGTCTGCATCCTCCTCGGTAAAATCAAGGGTGCTGTGAAAGAGTGGAAAAAGGGAGTGCTCCGTGCACTCCTTCTCGCTCTCATAAAGGCGGTGCCTGTCGCCGTCTTGTGCGTGGCTATGTACTACATTATTCCCATTCTTGTCAGATTTACGGAATATACCTGGCGGATAGCTCCTATATTCGCTATCGGTCTTGGCTTTGACGTAGCTGCCGAGGTTATAGAATCGAGGGTAAATCATGAGTGAAAACCTTTATGACCGAGCCGACAAGCAGGGCAGAGACCTTGTAGAACGTACTAAGGGCTTTGTGGTGGCGTATTTCCCCTACATAATGCTCATAGCAAACATCGTTTTTGAGGTCCTTGCAAGGCTTTTTGAGGTAGGCTTTACAATCCCGTTTACTCCTCAGTTCTGGTCGAGCATCTTTATCAACACGCTTTCAACTACACTGCCTTTTGCTGCGTTTATGTTCTACGCAGAGGATAGGCGAAAGGCGACCTCTTCCGATTACATCACCAACTGTGATATATGGGCGAGAAGGTCAACAGACGTCAGGCTCAATCGTTTTGAAGCGTTCCTGCAATACTGCAAGGATCAGTACGAGCGTGAATGCGAGGAGAGAAGGGTGGCTATAATCGTCAATAATGCGAGAATCACTCTTGCCGCCTGGCAGGGAAAATACCGGCATATGTCGGACAAGGAGATAAACGCTCTTGTAAAATCGGGCGAGATCTCACGTGCTGACGCTAAGTTCATCAAGAAGGCTAACCGTCGCCCCCGCATCCCTGCGATAGATCCCCTGCTTATCCTCTCGGGTATGAAGGTCGGAGATATTAACGATGCCGGCAGAAGCAATACCTCTTCTATGCGTGCGGCAATTCTGCGTCCGATCCCCGTTATTATCATCTCGATCTGTGCGAGTATGTTCTCCGGCGCCTTCATCGGCATCTCCGACGGTAGCGTCCTCTTTGATATGCTTTACACCGCCGCTATGATCCTTATTTCCTCGCTCTTCGGATATACCAAGGGCGTTGATAACTTCGAGAAAAAGCACGGTGAGATAAAGGCGAGAATTATGTTCCTCGAAAGATTCGATAAAAGCGTTGCTACATCGTAAACTAAAGCACCTACCATTTTCGGTAGGTGCTTTTTTCTTTTATGCGGGCAGGCCCTCTATTGCGTGGAGTATCGCTTTACGCTGGGCATAAATGTGCGGCATAGAATATTTGAGCGTCACGCACGCCTCACGTGCCGGCTTCCCTTTACGGTATAGCTCTATGAATACCAGGCGTTGAATCTCCGTGTTAAGTACCGCATACGCACGATCCAGGCGGCGCTCAGCAATAAGCCTGTCGCCCACAAGCTTCTCGAGGCGGTCTTTCAGGTGTGTGCGGCGGTCTAGTATTGCAAGGAAGGGATCATCACTTCCGCTGCCACGAGGCATACCGTTATTGGCAGGCGTGCGAGGGGTAGACATTCTTCTTTCTTCCTCGAGATATTCGTCGTGCAGGCGTTTTATCTCACGCTCGCACGATACGTATTCAAACAAATCCCTTTCTGTCATATCAGCCTCCGATATATAGTATTTCTGCGATCGTTTCGCCTTTTGGTGTCTGCCTCAGCTTTGCGACGTTATCGACTACCGCCTTGCCTATATCCATCATAAAAGCGGCGTAGTTCCGTGCATCCGACGTTATATCCTGCGATACCGTCACGCCCGACGTTATTTTAAGTGCCCTAACGCTTGTCAGGATATAGTCAGCGATATATTCGGGCTCTACCGAGGCAAGCTGCGCCTCACGTATCAGCTGAGCTAAAGACTCTCTCTGTATTATCATGTGTCCTCCTTCACATAGCCTACAACGGCATATTCGGTCCTCGTGCCGACCTTTCTTTTCTCGAGGGATACAATGTACCCCGCCTTAGTCAGCAGTCTCGCCAGCGCCAGCCTGTCCTCTGTATTCAGACTTCCGCTCGGCTGAGTAGTTATGTACGTTTCCTGTTTTACTTTCATAAAAATCTCCTTTCTTATTGATGAGGCTCTTTTCGTGCTCCTCTCTCATCTGCTTGAGAAATTCGGCAAGAGCCGATAAAGATACGTCGTTTATCTCATTGTATCCGACCTCGACTGTGAGGCTGTCAGAGTGCTTATATATCGTCATCAAACCTCCTTTACCCTGATGCCGTATTTGTAGAGCATCAGCTTGCGTTTCATCACAAACACCTTGTATGCGGCGGAGGAGGGATCACGGAATCCCTTTGCATCCTCTACAACCTTCCCGCTCGGCGTGTCATACACGAAATCGGCTACGTAGTTTATACCGTGCTCGATGCACACACGCCTGTATTTAGGCTCGCCCTTGTGCTCGCCCCTTTGATACACCTCGCCGGTAGGTATGTTGTCGAACATACTCGGTATGAGCTCAAACGTCACCTGGGTGTCGAGGTTTTTTATCTTTCCGGCTCGGGCGAGGAGCTGAAGCTCGGAGTATCTCCGAGCCTCCCTCTTGGAGTCAAACTTTATCCCGTTGACTACGATCTTTTTATTTCCGAGCTTGTTTCGGCTCCTTCTCAATCCCATGTCGCCTCCGTCTTTATCAGCACAACGTTGCTCTCGTGCACACGGTAGATCATTTCTCCGAGAGCTTCGTCCCTTGAGCAGATATAAACCCAATCGCCGTCTATACTGTACCAAATGATGTTTTTCTTGACAATGCCGGCATCGACGATCATCGCCATATCATAATCCGTTTGTCGAATGGGAGGTAAGAGAGCAACCACTAAAAGAATTATTAAGAGCATAATTGAAATAATCATTATAATCGGCTCGTGTTTTTTCCAAAAATCCATTATAAATGTCTCCTTTTTAAGCATTTTAAGATCCGTGTTCTCCTGGCGTAATATATCGCCATATTCACGGCGTTATCATGTGCCTTTTTGTCAAGCTCCGCAAGTCTTTCCTCACGGTATGCGTTGTAATCAAATCTCCTAAAGAATTAACGCAATCCCCACACAATACATAGGTGATCGGTTTGGTGTCCCACCGATTATCATATCCTTGCAATGTTAGCACCGAATAATGATATTGATTGCTTTCAACAACCGTGCGAGAAATTCCGTCTCCGTGCGAGAGTTCTCTAGAGATTATTGAAGCGCAACGTTTGCCGCATCTATCACAGGTCGCATCACGGATTATCTTTTCCATCGGTTGCCTCCAACATCTCTTTTTCGATTTGGTCTATTACTCTTTCTACAAATGCGGGGTATATACCACCCTCTATGCACCGACTCTTTATCCGTGAGCGCATCTCCCTCACGGCATTGGCTCTAATTGCATCCACTCTTATTCGTCCGACTTCTCGCAAGTGGGCTGTCTTTCCACTTCCTCGGCTCATACGCACAATGGATATATCGGTATTGAGCGCTACGTGCAACCTCTTATTTTCCTCGGCGAGTTCTTTCTTATCGTTGTTCGCTTCGGCAAGCGCCACCCTCGTTTCGCCAAGCTCAATGCGGTAGGCTTCAACCTTTTCCTGTAAGTTTGCGACTTCCTCGGTGAGTTCCTTGATGTAGCCTATAAGCAAATTAACATCTCTTGAAAAGTCAGCAATATCTTGCTCTTGCACTTTAAAAGGCTTGTCTTGCCACAATTCTCTGCCTGCCCGCTGTCCTTGAAACATATCAAATTTTTCAAGAATTTCTATTGCTTGCTCTCGGTTAAGTTCCATCGTTTTCGCTCCCTTCTACTGTACAGTAATGTTGACGCATATTTTTAGAACACAAAGTATTGTTCCCACGATATTCACCCAAAGAGGTGTAAGCCCCCAAGTCCAAAGTATCATTATCATAAGCACACTCATTTGCCCTCGCTCCTTTCTAGTGCCTTTTCCGCTTCCTCTCGGGTGAAGCCGAACATATAGCCTCTCACCTTATCTGTAAAAGTTAAAAGACTATAACCGTACCGCTCTTCATCGGCATAATTGCAATTAAGACAATATTGATAGTTCCCATTGAATGAAATGCAATTAACAACCATAGGGATGATTTCTCCTCTCGATACAAAATAAATCGTATCGCCAACCTTGCAAGGCGGCACGATCACACCCTCGGCGAGAAGGTGGTCGGCAAAATGTTCTGCCCACTCCCAAGAATTATAACTTTGATATTCATCCGTGAACGGCTTATCGCCTATCAGCTCTATCAACTTATCCCTCATTTTCCTCTCTCCTTTCGCCGTAGCTGCAATAATCGTTGGGTTGGTGTGAATATTCGCTCCACTTGCAACTCAACTTTACATACGGCTTTTCGCCTTCTTCTTCGTAGTGATGTTCTATGCAATACTTACAATCTCTGCACCTCACTACCTCAACCACATCGGCGGTGGGTAAATATTCGGCGTACTCTAACATATCTTCAACACCGAAGACATAGCGTATATCTCCGTTTTTCTTGTCGTAATGGTCTTTTCGTATAGGAAACTTTTGTAAGTCTTCAAGCTTTATATACCTTTTGCTCATTTGTTGTCCTCGCTTTCTTCAGCAGGCGTTGCATATGCACAATGGTTAAACCAACCACCGCAACAAGGGCATTGCACATACTCTTGCTGTATGTCCCCTATGTTGTATTCAAGAAGTGCAAAACATTTTGAGCATCTCGCACGGAATACTTTAGCTGGTAATTTTATAACTTTCATCCCTCGCCCTCGCTTTCTTTAGTCAAATGTTATGCTTATTAAAAGTGCAAGCATAATTCCTATAAATATTCCACATCCTATACCTGTCACCAAGCCGTTTACATACGGTGTCATTCCTCGCTCTCCGTGTATTTATTTTTGAGTTCTTCAAGGTCAAATATTGTATCACCGATTGAATAAAGCGGAGAGTTCATAAGTTTATAAGCAATTTTATCAATCTCTGCAAATATCTCCGCCGCAACCTCGGAAGCCTTGCGGTAGCCTCGGTCAGTAAGAGCCTTGCAACATTCAATAAAATAGCAACCTTCACGCCAATTGCACTCGTTGCAAGGTTTTTCGCTGCCTATACATATACAATTTCTTGCGGTTGCTAACCCTTTCGCCATTTCCTCGATCTGCTTTTCTATCGTTTCGGCAGGCGGCACGTCAGTCACCTCTGCCGACTCCCAAGCTCGCTCCAAAAGCCAATCGAGGTTTTGATTCGTCACCTCGATGCCCTCGGTGCGGATTATTTCCCAAAGGCGAGATTTTAGCTCTCGCCTTGTCATTGTTGATTCGTTTACCATGTGCCCTCCTCGTTATAAATCGGATGCTTGCCGGAGCAGAATTCGTATTCCTCTTGCGCCACGTTGTAGCCTAGCTCTTCCAGAAGCATAAGTGTTTCAAGCAATGTGTCAGCACGATTTTTATACCTCTCGAACTTTTTCTTGCCGTAGGGAATATAACAGATCTCATCGTGATCGGTGCCGTGATAGAGAATGTTTAACAGTGCCTTGTTTTCACCGTGTTCGTATGACCAAAGAATATACTCGTTGACGACGTTCTTCCATTCGTCCTCCCAGGAGCAATATTCCTCGGGCTCCTCCCATCCTAGCGCCGTAGCAATGTCGTGACGGTTCAGAGAAGCGAGCTTTCCGAGCATGCAAAAGCGCACGAGGTATGCGTGAAGGATAGCGTTATCCAACTTGCCGGTACCCTTGTAGTTAGCGACAAACTCATCCGCACGTTCTACGATACCCTGATAGATGTCATCAGCCTTGCGCTGAAATTCCTCTTTGAGCCTGTTTTTTTCCTTTGCCTCCTCAATAGCTGCAAGGTCCTCGGCACTCTTCTTGCGATAGACGGTATAGCCATAACCTACGCCGTAATAATACTTAGTGCCGTCTGCCGCCAACTTCTTAGCCTTCTCCTCATTCTCGGGCGTCAGAGGGGTATAGAATGATGCGACAGATACAAGCCCGAGATTTTCCACCGTCTGCCAAGAGGCGTCCTCTAACTTCTCCGCAAATGATGATATAAGATCGTCGAGCTTTTTGCGTTCCTTAACCTCGTTCTGCTGTCGGATCGCCTTTGCTACCTCGTTGTCAAAATTCTTTGTGCCGAGGAATCTCGCAACGTCGTTTGCTATACTAACGTCCTCGATGTCCGACAGCTTCATATACTGCTCCATCGTAGGCTGACGTAATGCCGCCTCACGCATTATTGCCGCATCGTATCGGGTGAGTTTCATTCGGTTTCTGACGGTGCTCTTGGAGATTCCGGTCTTTTCTGCGATGGTCTCAACCGTCTCACCGAGATCCATCATCATCTGGAAGCCCTGCGCCTGCTCATATATAGTCAGATCGCTCCTCTGCATATTCTCGAGCATCATAGTAGCGAGCTGTTCCTTGTCGCTCATTTCTACCACCACACAGGGCACGCTCTTCAATCCTGCAAGCTTGGATGCCGCCAGACGTCTGTGACCGATAATAACGGTATATTCTCCCTTCTCGGCATCTCTGACTACCGCCGTGAGATTCTGCATCACACCGGACTGAGCTATGCTGCTTGCAAGCTCGGAGAGGTCTCCGAGATCCTTTCGGGGATTGTCAGGGTGGGGGAAAAGGCGTTCAACCTCAATGTACGTTAACTGATTCTGCATTTCTAATATCTCCTTTTTTTAAATCTTAAAACGGTAAATCTTTGTCATCCACTAGCGGCTCAAACGTCGGAACCTGCGAGGGCGTATAAGCGGCGGGGATGTATCCCTGGCCCCACTGCGCCGGATTGGGAGGCACGGGCTGTGTCGGTTGCTCGCCTGCTGCTCGATCTTCAGCGGCTCTGCTGTCGATGAACGCCACCTCATCGGCTACGATCTCGGTGCTTGTCCTCTTGTTTCCCTGCTTGTCGGTCCAGGATCTGTTCTGAAGCCTGCCGCATACAAGGACCGGACGCCCCTTCTTGAGATGCTGTGCGACAAGCTCGGCGGTCTTGCGCCACGCCGTCACCTCGAAGAAATCAACCTCACCGCTCTTTCCGATGCGGTTTACTGCGAGGGGGAAGGTTGTCACCGACTCCCCTGAATTCGTCTGCTTTAGCTCGGGATCTCTCACGAGATGCCCTGCGAGTATTACCTTGTTAAACTGTGCCATTTTATGCAACCTCCTTGATTAAAAAATATTCAGCGTATCTTATCGTCTGCCCCTCTTCGTCCTTGTAGCTGACGATGTTGCGCCCGATGTTATGACCTCTATTCTTGAGGTCGGTGATCCTGGATGCGAGCCTCTCACAGTGGAAAAGGCTCCTTGCTATTTTAGTGTTTATAACAGCGCCTGTCTCAAGGTATCTGAGTATCTTGTCGCACTGTGACTGCTTTGTCATATCTGTTCCTATCATATTTCCTCCTTACGCTGCCTTAAATTCGGCAACCCATTCCTCAATTATTTTTATCGCATCACCGCAGGGACCTTCTCCCGCTTTCGCCACCGTCTTCAGCTGTTCAAATGCGGCGCGATTGTTTTTATAGAGCCATATCAACGTATGTCCCCTGTGCTCGCCGAACTCAACTATGTAGCCCTTCGCCCATTCTCTGAGCTGTTCGAGCTCTTTTGCATCTATCGGCTTGGTCTCTGCCGGTGCCACCGCAGGAGCCGTATTTTCGCTTGTGACGGGCTTTGTCTCCCTCGTGGGTGTCTTTACCTTCCCGAAGCTGTAAACGAGCGCCTTCGTCTTTGTATTGATGATCTCAAGCGCTACAATGTGCTTGTCCTTGATCTCAATGCTCTGAACGGAGAAATCGTCATAGCAAGCGAATTTCTGCCCCTTGGGTACGATCTTGCACTTGTCTGCTCCCACCCATATAAACGGTGCGGTATAAAGCTCACGACCGATACCAAGGTTGGTACAAGCCCTTTTGAATGAGTCGGATGACTCGCCCTTCTCCGCCTCTGCCTGACTTTCTGTACCGCAGTCGCTCTTCCATACCCACACGGGCGGATAGTCCGGATTGTCAAAGTATTTGTTTATACCTACACGGCAGTAAAGGTTCCCTTTGACCTCGTAATGTTCTCTCTGCCAATTAAGAGCGCCTACCGTCTCGTCAAGGATGTTCATATCCACCCTGGCGTCTTTATAAAGGAGCAGAGACACGCCCTTTTCGGTAGCCTGTCCGACACGCACGTCGATTTCATCCGCCCTCAAATCTCTGAATTTACACATATCCTTCTCCTTATCTGATCTGTATGTTATTTCTCGTCTCGACCTCGACGTACATGCTGACCGCATCGCCGAGCGCCTTTAAATCGTCTTTATAAATCGTCGCCTTGCCCTCGTGAACTATATCGGGTGCATTTACCTTCGCCCACTCTAAAAGGGCGTCGTAGTCGGTAATATGCAGCCTCTCGCTGTGGCTGAAGGAGACCTGATGCCTGGTGCTTTCGTATCTATCCATACCGAGACGGTCCATTGCATCGGTTAGATATGCCTCCAGGCGCTCTACGGCGTTCTCCTTAGATTTACGCCTCTTTGCAAGCTTCAGCTCCTCCTCCTTAATCGCCTCGGCTTCAGCACGGTAATTCTTAATCACGGTGATGACCGCCTCCGCCTTCTTTTTCCATTCGCCCGAGATCATCTCGATGGTGTCTCTGAGCTCCTCGTCGGTGAACTCGCCAGAGTTGAGAAGGTGATCGAGCTCGAGCATATCAATAGTTAATTTGTAAAGGCTCATTCCTTTTCCCTTTCGTCAATATAAGTATTTTCTCCGACCGTCATTCTGTCGGCTTCAAAATCGTAGAGATCGTAGAAATCCATCACGCCACCTCCACGTTGTATTCCTCGGCTTCTTCCTCTGCCTCTTCCTTTGCCCGACAGTCGCCGCAGCACAGATCTCCGCCACAGTCACGGATAAGCTCCGCCCTCGGAAGCACGGCGCCACAGTAGGCACATTCCTCACGGCATTCGGTACAATACGCCTCGGCACCGTCTATTACGGCGGCTTCCTCATACACAAAGTAGTTGCAATCCTCACAGATATATCCTGCATCCACGTCACCGCCGCAGGCGAAACACTCATAGCGATATACGAATTGATCCACGTCGGTGTTGTCGGCGTTGCAGCACGAACAGAAATAAAACTTATCGGGTGACTTTACTATACCTTTCATCTTACCTCTATGACCTCCTCGCTAATATTCCAAATGACACGCTTGTTCTGTACGCCGTCGCCCGTGAGCGAGCGTAGATCTGAGTGCTTGTCTACCGGCACTTTCTTGCGGTTTGCTACACTCTGAATGAATAAATGCAGGTCCACGTAATACCAGGCCTCGTGGAGTGTGTTGCATTTGAACTCTACCGAACCGTGTGATACGGTTGTAATTCCGTTTTCTGTCCTCATTTTCATCGTTAATCTCTCCTCATCAACGTTTTTGTTTATGCCCCGAGGCTCCATCTGACTAGAGCGGCTATCGGGAACCGTAATGTTTTCTTGCCCCCTCCGATGTTGGTGGACGGCAGGGGATTTCTACGCTCACTCGCTCGAGCGTAAACGGTCTTGACGTTGCAATCAAGCACTTTTGCAACCTCTTCCGCTTTTAGATAACCGAGATTGTCAGGGTATAGCCTGTCGATCTTCTCGATCATCAGTGCGAGCTGTTCACGGTAATCCTTCTTCTCACGTGCCATTTCCCTGAACCTCCTCTCTATGAGCTCTTGCAATGCTACGTCTCAATGCCTCTTCGGGATCAAAATCGCTCCATTTGGGTGTCCTCCGTGCACAGCTCAGCTCTTCGATATACCGCTCGAACTTATCGCCGAACAGGGTAGAAGGTCGAAGGTACTTAGCCATGTTAGAATGGAGCCACTCACTAGCCTTGTAGTCGATGACCTTGATCATCTCCTCGTACGTGTGCCCACGGCGCATACACGACGCTACGCATGACACGACGTGCGGCGCATGTGCGTCAAATGTACTGCCTACTTTACTGTTAAGATACTTAATAATATTTTCAATATCATTTATATCTATATTTTCATTTATATTTTCATTTTCACCACGATGTATCGTATGATTATCGTATGATGTATCGTATGATGTATCGTGTGATGTTTTAGCCTTCCTGGATCGGCTAGCTTTTGTTCTGCTTTCGACAAACGCCTTACGTTTGGCAGACTCTTCTAACATACGTTCGTTGTATAGCTTGCCTTCGGAATCAACAATAAATTTTACCCTAACGTCGTCTGAAAGATCCCCGACGGCTAACCTGATTTGCTTTTCGGTTAAAGGTCCCTGCTGATGCTGCAAGCACAAGAGCGTAATATATTGCCCACGTTCTTCCATTGTCAACCCACTAACGCCGGTCAGGAAATCCGCCGTATAGAACAGCACCGCCGGATCTTTTGTGCTCATTTGTTTTACCTCCTTTCTTCAGTGTGCCAAAATGGTGCATTAAGCTGCAAAAAAAATAGCCTCTATTCTTCGCTTATAGTATTTAGCGATAGCTATCATGCCGTTTACCTTCGGCTTTCTCGCACCGGTCTCGTATGCTCCATACGTAGATAGTGATATACCGAGATCATCTGCAACCTCCGCCTGCGTCTTGCCTTTCTTTAGGCGAAGCTCTCGGAGTATTGCGCCGACCTCTTTAGGATCTCTTACCTGCATAACATTCTCCTTTCGTAAAATAATTTAGCCGCTCGGACTTGGGACCGAGCCGTGCATTACTACCGTAATTCTTTTACGTATCCGTAATTTCCTTACGGCAGCCCTCTGCGTTTGTTTGGCGACTCTGCATATTCTTTTAACTTCTTCGTTTCATGATGATTCCTCTCCTCATATCTTTCTGAAGGTTTCATCGGTGATCGTTCCGTCGAGCGACCAACCGGTTGCGATACATTCAAGCAATCCCTGCGAGATAGCATCTCGGATTATGATCTTGAGTGCGTTGCCTTGCGGCTTCGGGATGCGCTCCCAATCAAGCTTAAACTCAAAGCCCTTACAGTAGTTCCTAATCTTGTTCATCGCTTCCTCGTATTCCTTATGTGCTCTTACCTCTGTAATGGTCATTTCTGCCTCCTCCTTAATCTACAAAAGTATTTCTGACGGTATCCCAGATACCGAAGTACTCGCCGTTTACCGTGATTCTGATTCTGTCCTCTGCGATGTATTCGCCCTGAGCTCTGCCGGTGCATCCGTATGTGTTGAGTGCGTTCTTTATTCTTTCAAGCATTTTTAAATCTCCTTCGTGATTGCCTTTGATGTATATATAATACACCATTTTGGCACATTTGTCAATACAAATTGTAGAATTTACACCAGATCGGCATAGTGCACAAATTAATGCACCATTTTGTTGACAATTTCTACAAAATGTGTTAAACTATAAATGACAGGAGGTGTGGATATGGTCGGTAATAAAATAAAAGAACTCCGAAAAAAACATAAAATGTCACAGTCTGAACTCGGAAACCTATTAGGATTAAGCTATACTGCTATTGGATATTATGAGTCGGGTAAAAGACGTGTGCCTGTTGCGATCCTCAAAAAAATATCCGAATTATTTAACACAGATATGAATGAGCTTATGGGCCTTAATCCACCTGACGACGTTTTAAACGGTGATGAAAAGGCAGTGCTCGAACTATTTAGACAGGCGACTCCGTATCAGCAGGAGATGATCCTTCGGATGCTGGATGCTGCTGTGTCACCGAAAGAATCAACTTGAATGCCTGCAATATTGCGGCATCACGGTCCGGTGCATTTCTTATAAGGTCGATAAGGCGGCGCTCACGCTCTTCTGAACCTTCGTTTAGCTCTATAACGGTGTTAGTCATACAATTTACCTCCAAGGTGATTTGATACCATTATAGAGCCTTTTTATACCCTCTGCAATGCTCACATTTATCCATTGAAATATCATTTTTGACACTCTATACGACAACTTTGTCCTCGAAAGGAAACAAACTTATGTGGCTCGATAACCTCAAAGAAGTAAAGGCACGGACAAATATGTCCTGCTCACAGATCGCAGAAGCGACAAACCTGCCGGAACGCACAATATCACGCATATTCTCCGGCAAGACACCAAACCCTTGGATTGATACTATTCACCGCATTAGCACTGCTCTCGGCGTATCCCTCGACGAGATCCTGGCGAATACAAAGACGGTTGTAGGTGATCAATCATTAGCTACGCTTCAGAGTGATATTGAGGTAGTCACCGCAGAGAGAGATCTCGCTCTCGCTGAAAAAGCGATCCTCGAGGATAAGGTCAAAACCCTGACTGCAGAGCTCGAACTCTTAAAAATGCAGCTCCTTCATAAAGACGAGCTTCTCGCTCTCCACGATTACTACCGAGCTAAACTATGACCGACACTACCACACTTATACTTATAGGTGTTATTGCATTAGGATTATTGCTATTTACACATATAATAACATCTATATATAAGTCATCTCAAATAGATAAGGACGACAAGACGTACAGCAATCAGGCTTCATACGAACAGCTCCGCCGGGCACGTGAGGAAGAAGAACGCTGCCTTCTCGATGAGATTAAGCAACAAGCCTTTTGGAGCGGCGCTTACAGACACATACAAGAGTTCGCTCATATAGGCGACATAGACCTGGCGTATCAAATGGCTATAAACGTATGGAACGATAAGGATCATGTATTATACGCCTATGAGCTGCACAGCCTCTTGGATTACACAATAGAGCTCCTCTACAAGTACAAAGATGATTTTGATTGCAAGATGTATATCCTAGAGCTCGGCTCTCTGGCGCTAAACGTGTATGAAGAAGCAAGCAAACAACACGGCGGTCAGATCTGTGCTCGCTACCCGAACCGCATGGCGATAATCCTTGAAATTGACGGTAGAATAGACGAGGCAATAGCTTTTTCAGAGATGTGCCTCTCACGTGGCATCCAGGATTATCACATCAACAAGACCTTTGAGGATAGAATATCCCGATTAAAGAAAAAGCCCTCGGCGTACCGAAGGCTTTAAAATCTTATTTATCCACGGGCCAAGATTTCACGCTTTATCGCTTCCTGGAGCAGCTGAGAGAAGTTGATCCCATACTCCTGTGCTTTGGCGTTCAACCAGGCGGGCAAGGTTATTGTTCTGCTTACCGCTTTGTTCATTTGATTAAGTCGAATTGACGGCATAAATACGTCTATAATGGCGATTGCCTCACCACCGTCAAGCTCAATGTCTTTGATTTGGCTAGGATTGGGGATCTCATCTCCATCCTCCTCCATACCAAACAAATGAAGGCCGAGAGCTTCACGTGCTGCTTCTATCGACTCCTGTTCAGTGGCGCCGCTTGTAGCGCATCCTGGCAGGTCGGGGAAGGTCACCGCTATCTCATAACCTTCCTCATAAGTGAATATCGCAGGGTAAAAATAACGATCTTTCTTTTGCATATTCTTTTCTCCTTTCAAAAATAGGGGGGGAGGGCTGATTAAAATTTCAGCCCTGATTGAATAGAAATGCTTTTAAGTGTCTTGGGCGGTATGTCCTTGCAAGGATGCTTGATGGTCACCTTGCCTTTTTTAGTATCGTGCTTGAATTGATGATGACTACCCTCGCACGCTACTTCATACCACCCATCAGCCTTAAGCATCGCTATTACTTCTCTTGATGAGTAGCTCTTCATAAGATTCCCTCCTACTGCATATATTATAACACATATTATTATATTTGTCAATAAGATTAACACATATTATAATAATTATTTTTTCAAGGTAAAAGCCCTCGGAAAAACGAAGGCGTAAAATATATCTAAAAACACAATAAAATATCTATTATTCAGACTACATTAAAAAAAGAGGTGCTTATGAAAAAGCGCAAGGACGGACGCTACGTTAAATCAATCGTAGACGAGCGCACAGGCAAAAGGGTATACTTCTATGGTAGCACCGAAAGAGAAGTAAATAAAAAGGTCCTCGCATACTCCACCAAGGCAGAAGAGGGCAGAACCTTCAAAGAGGTTGCAGACGAGTGGTGGGAGGAGACATACGAGAGGATAGCACCTAATACCGTAAAAGGCTACAAAGCAGCTCTTAAGCGAGCTGTTGAAGAGTTTGGGGACGATCCTATTAGTGATATTAAGGCTAGAGATATAAGCAAGTGGCTCCGTTCTCTTGCATCCAAGGGATATGCGAGCAAGACCGTTCAAAACCACAAGATAGTGATCAGTCGCATAATGCACCTTGCTATCATTGAGGGTGATATTGAGTTTAATCCCGCAACCGAGGCAGAGGTTCCAAGAGGATTGCCAAGGAAGAAGCGACCGCCAGCATCGAAGCATGATGAACAGATTGTGCGAGAGTCGGCGCATATATGGCTCTTCCCTTATGCCGCACTTATGACCGGCATGCGCAAGGGCGAGCTTCTAGCACTCCAATGGCGTGACATAGATTTTGAGAACAATTCTATCCTGGTATCTAAGTCGGTGTACTTCGACAACAATACTCCGAGGATCAAGATTCCGAAGACGGACGCCGGAGTTCGATGTGTTATGCTCCTTGATGGACTAAAGGAGGAGCTTCTGAAGCGCAAGGGCGCTCCCGATGAATATATCTTCTCCGAGGACGGAGGCAAGACGCCGTACAAGGAGATGCGCTATGACCTATTGATGCGAAAGTTCCACGAACAGACAGGGACGAGCGCTACCGCACAGCAGTTCCGCAAGACGTTCGCAAGTATCGCTGCGGCAAAGAAGATAGATCCCAAGGTGCTTCAAAGCATCATCGGTCATACAGATATACGCTTGACGCTTCAAGTATACGCAGATATGAGAGATGAAGCGTGGGAGAGAGCGAAGGACCTTTTGAACGAGGAAAAATAGAGGGGAAAACGCCTATTTTTTGGCGCTTTTGTAGTCAAAATTCGGTCAAAGCTCGAAAAACCCTTGATTTTCCTAGAAAAATATAGGGTTCGAATCCCTCCCTCTGCGCCAAAATTAAAAAGCCTTCGAAATGCTGAAAAAACGGTGTTTTGAGGGCTTTTTTATTGCTTTTTTGCCGTTTTTGAGGCGTTTTTGCGTTTTCGGTGTTGGAAGCTTCAATCCGTTTCGTTCCGTTTCGTTCCGTCTAGTACCGTTTTTCGTGCGGTCAAAATGCGGTCAAGCCTTTCGACGTCAATCCTCCGAGGTTGTCAATACCGTAAAGTTCCTGTAAAGTTCCAGAGAGAGAGCATGTTTTTCAGAATAAAATGCAAGATGATAAAAAATCATAAAAAATAATAAAAAAACAGAAAAAATAATAACGAAACTGTGCTAAAATGGTATTGTCAAGTAGTACGGAGCGGGCATCTCCACCCGCATCAAGCATCACCGTGCTACCTGATTCCAAGGTTCACAAAAGTGCGACGATGATGTTTTGCATTTCTAAAGACCTCCTTTCTGATAACTCTAAGTGATGCCGGTCTTTCTGTCCTTCCGGCAAGCGTATAATCACTCCGTGGTGGTACACGGCGTAGGGTACGCAAAATACGTCAAGCACCCTCCCGAGATGATTTCAAAGGCGGGTGCTTTTACTATTGACAAACTGTTATGTGAGGTATATAATTATGGCAGATGAATTCAAATATGATCCCGAAGGTGAAGATGAAGGCGGTGCGGCAAGAACGAGGCTGCCTTTTGGTATATGCAAGGCTCACGGCATAAAGATTGAGGATTGGTGGACGCCTCGGCATGCTTGGGAGGCTCTGAAGAACCACGGTATCGTCAAAGAGGTTTCCGACGAGTACAAGGAGTACTACGCCGAGCTAAAGCGCAAGAGAGCCAAGGAAAAGCGCAAGAAGAATAAGGAGCGCCAGGCGAGAATAGATGCGCAGATGAAAATGTCAGAACACGTTCCCGAGTCGAATTATCAGCACGTGGACGGCGCTATTGCGGGTGCAAAGAAGGGCACTCCTATGAGCTTTGAAGAGGCAGACAGTGGTCACGTAAATCCATACTTCTCGCAAGGATATATAGGATATTCTCACAACTGTCAGACCTGTGTTGCAGTATACTTTGCTCGAAGACAGGGCTATGACGTTAGAGCGCTTCCTAACCTCAACAACAGAGCTATTAGGGACCTTTCATACAATACGTCGCTTGCTTACATTGACGAGTATGGCAGACATCCCAACAGTATATCTAAGCCTGCAGGGCAGAAGATAATGAGCTACCTTGACAACAACGTTAAGGAAGGCGCTATCTGCACTCTTGAATTTGACTATGTCGGAAAGCATTCTGGACACATCGTTATTGCCGAAAGGATAAACGGTGTAGTATCTCTTTACGATCCGCAGACTAATAAAAAGTATACCACCGAGGCGGAAATCCGTTCGTTCCTGTACAAGACTAATAGACATTCCATTATGGACCTGTCGAGATGCAGACTTGACGAAGGATTTTGCGACCGCATTATGAAAAGGAGTTAATCATGAAGGACAACAAATTTGAAAGAGAAATAAACGTACTTCTTGCTACGATAGGGGCTAGCGGCTACGAAAAGACCGGACTTAAGTACAAAGGTGCAACGGTGTACGTCGCAACATTTGAAAAGGATGTTTGTATCGGGCTCCCTTGGTTTATCCTCGAGGAAGAGGGCGATCTTTGGATAGCTGATGACGTTGAGACCGAGAAAATCGCCAAGAAATACCTTGACAGAGCATAAGCATTAAGGACTAACAACTAAATAACGCAAGCACTCTAGCTTAACGGCTAGGGTGCTATTTTTATACCTTTACGGAGGCAATATGTTTGAAAACGATGAAATATTAGACGAATATCAGGCTGCCTCCTGTTTCGACGAAGTGCCGAAAGGGAAGGGCAGACCGAGGAAGGTGCTCAACGCTACCGGCATAGCTGTCATAGAGGCGCTAGCACGTATACAGTGCACGCATGATGAGATTGCGGCGGCGCTAGGCGTGAGAAAAGATCTCCTTTATGCCGAGCACAATAAAGAGGCGTTTTATACAGCTCTCGAGCGTGGCGGCGAGGTCGGGAAGGTTTCGCTCCGCCGTACACAGTTCAGGCTATCGAAGGAATCTGCAACTATGGCGATCTGGCTCGGAAAACAATATCTCGGGCAGAGAGACAAGCCTGTTGAGGAAGAGGACAACTCGGTTGATGAATGCCCTGCAAACATCGAAATCATAGTGGAGGATGCAAGTGAGTAAACAGGTACGTCTCGCTATGCCGTATGATCGCATCCTGACCACCGACAAGACAACCGTGGTGATGTACTCACCTCGTATCTCGGGTAAATCTCACGCTCTGGCTCAGATAGTCTATATCTACGCTAACAAGTATCCGAAGCACGATATTGTAGTCACGAGAGCAAATTATAACTCTCTCGAAGATTCGATATACAATGAGATACTAGCAACCGCTGACGAGCTCGGTATTTCAGGTTTCTACCAGGGCTTACGTTCGCCTCTTCGCATAAAGACGAAGAAGGGCAATACTATATACTTCAAGGGTATTGGCGGCGCTGATTACTCACGATCCAAGGGATTTAAGGGCAAAAATCCTATATCCCTTATCATCTGCGATGAGACACAGCAGCTGAAAGACGAGCAGAGCTTACGTCAGGCTGTGGCAACGTTCATCCGTAGCGTTGATGCGAATATAGACAGCCGTGTTATTCTCGCCGGCAACCCTGAGATGGTCAAGGCGCATTGGTGGAACGCATACTGCAGAAAGTATCGCTATGCCGGTGTGTACGAGTTTATTGACGCAAATTATCAGTGCATATATAAGTATCTCTCGAAGGTGACAAGAGAAGAGATCGAAAACGAGCGGAAGTACAACCCGCTTATGTATAAATTCTTGTATCTCGGTGAGCTTGACGAGCTTGCGGGCGGTGCTTACGGTCAGTTTAAACGTGACAAGCATTATATCACAGAAGATGAGATGCGAGCCGAGGTCAGAGGTGAGCGTCTCTGTTATATCATATGGGGCGGCGACGGAGCGATCACGCACGATAGCACCGGCATAGCTCCCCTCGGTGTATTCTCAAACGGGCGTGCTTACGTCTTGGAGCGCTTCTATTACGATCCTCTTAAGACGGGAATAGTGCTTGCCCCCTCGCAGATCACAGAGATGATCCTAGAGTACGTGGCGAGAATGGACCGTAAATACAATATTATCGGTGACGAGATAGGCTCGGTGTTTTATATCGACTGTGCGGCGGCTGACCTTATCACGCAGCTTAAGTACAACATATACGATTACCACGTTATACGCTCGTTCACCAGGAAGAACATTATAAATAACAATTCCGTCGTAAACAACTGCTTTGCCAAGAATATGGTCAAGGTGGTAAATTACGGCGGTTATTTTGACTATTACAAGAAAGAGTGGGTGCCGACGGATGCGGACACAGAGCCGATTGTCTTTCAGCTCGAATCTGTGACCTGGAAGAATTACAAGCTAGATCCCGCAATCCCGAACGACTACACGGACGCACTGACCTACGGTGTCAATGCGTATTTCGAGAACCCAGACAACTTATATCTTCCGCTAAGGAAAGGAGTATATGACGATGATGAATGATGAAAAGACCGTTGAACAGGCTATACAGGATGCACTTAACGACGGCGTGGATCTCTCACGTGAGGAGTATGCTGAAAGATGCAGGAGGGCGGACGAGATAACCGCCGCTCACGGTGTGGAAGGCGAGGCTCCGATAACCGAAGAGGAAAGAGCTCGTAGAATGGCGATGAATTTCTACGGCTCAATGATAAATATTACTATGGCACTGCTTTCCGAGGTTTCAGAGCTGAGCAGAATTGTAGCGGAGCTTTACTCCAAGGTCGCAGAGCTCAAAGGAGGTAAATAATGTCCGAGCTAAATATGCCGATACAGGCTACTGCGCATAATTCACCTATTTCGGCGGCTATGGCTGCCAATCAAAAGATGTGGCAGATGGTCAACAATCAAGAGTTCTACTCGATGCTACCGTCTCCCTATATCATGTTTTATCAGAATTGGGTGAAACAGTGGCTATATTGGTACGACGGCTACGTACCTTACATACACGGCGGCACCTCCGGTCTCTTGTCAACGTCCATAGGCACAACGCTCGTTAACAGATGTGCAGATCAGGTGTTCGGCGGCAATATTATGTTTGCCAACGCTAACGTGCCGCAGCTTGTGAGGACCGATGAGAAGGGAAAGAAGGTAGGCGAGGCGCTCGACTTCATCTCTAACGTTTGGATAAAGAAGGTAGACGGCAAGACTATACTCAAAAGATGCGGCAAGGATGCGCTCGGTGGTGGATTCTCACTCCTGAAGCTCAACAACCGTGACGGTGAGCTGTGGCTCGATGAGTTAAGAGCGGACCGTTTTTACATCGACAAGGTGGGCACAGAGATACGCAAGGTGGTTTGTGTCCTCTCCTTCTTCGACAACACGACCGACAGGAACGAGGACCGATATATTCTCGTGGAGGAACGTCGATACGAGCAAATCGGCATTGCCGGTCTTGGCGAGGAGATCCCCGTAGTTGAATACAAGATGTATAAGACCTCAACCCCGATACAGTTCTTCTCGGGCGTACAGGATAATTATACATCGTGGGAGCAGCTACCGAAGGCTGTAAAGCAGGCGTTTAAGGCATCTTACGGAGCTGCCGCAAGACTAAACGAGCCCAGAGCTTTAAACGGCTTTAACAAGAGCCTTGGCGTGTATCTTATGCTTGCCTCTGACGGTGTTTCAGCCGTACCTCAGGTAAATCTTGGTGAGAGCATACTCAACAACATCATGACCTACCTTTATGAGTACGACTTTTACAACACGTGCTTTAATACCGATATGTACCTCGCAAGAGGACGTGTGCTTATGCCTAAGCATATGCAGTCACCGAATGCAAGAGGCGGCGTTGGTAATATAAGTCAGATCTCAAACGCACAGCCGAGAGGTCTTGACGATTTCGTGTATACGAATTATGAGAGCGGCACCAATGAGGGCAACAAGCCCGAGCCGATACAGTTTGCACTCCGTTCGGCAGAATGGAAGGAAGCCAGGGATATTCTCGTTCAGTCCATTGCGACGGGTATCGGTATGTCAGTCTCGACGATTGCCTCGTACATATCCGACGGATCTAACCGTACAGCAAGAGAGGTGTCGGCTGAGGAATCGGCTACAACTCTGTTTGTCGAGAATATGCGCAGGCGCTTTGAAAAGCCTATAAACGATATGCTCGACGACGTGCTACATTTCTACGGCTATACCGATGACGTTGAGATACGTTGGACAAGAGCCGGTATGACGAATCAGACCGTACTCGTCGAGACACTCGCAAGAGCAGTCGAGGCGGGCCTTATCTCACAGAAGAAAGCGCATCACGCATTCAACTTTGACGATGATGAGGAGCAGAACGAGGAGGACTATCAGCTTGTCCTGAAGGAGCGAGAGGCATCGCAGCCTATGGATTTCCCCCTCGGTGCTGAAGGCTTTGAGGAAGTAGGCGGAGGTGATTTCGATGCAGATAACGAGAGACCGCCTGAACAGAGAAGCGATAGCGTGTGAAGAGGCGCAGAGCCGTATACGTCTAGCTGTCAAGGAAGGCATATTCAAACGCAAAAGCCGAAGCGAGATTGATAAACAGGTCAGAGGTATTATACTTGCCTGCCTTTCAAAGCTTAGTACGGATGCGCTCAAAAATGCCGCATACCGTTCTCTCGTTAACTTTTATAAGTCACAATCAAAGATCGCCGAGCAGATGCGCTCGAAGGACCGCTTAATACTCTTCCTGGCGTTATCAACGCTTGTAGACAAACAAAGAGGCACACGGACCGAATACGGTCACCAAATGTCCTTGAAAGAGGCGAGAGATATAATCCGTGAGAGCGTTTTTATCCCCGATGCTGATAAGGTTGAAATCCTTAACTACGGAAACGCACTTAATAAATACCACGAGGACTATATCAAAGAGGACGTGGTTCCGCTCCTTGACCGTATGGCAAAGGAAGAGGCGCTAGATCCCGACTCTGAAAAGTATCTTGACAAACGCTCGACACTCCGCAACCGTGCGGAAAGAGAGGTGCGGTATCAATGGCACCTTGACGAGCTCGAAAGATTCAAGGCAAAAGGCGTAAAGCTCGTTATTGTATCATCGCACGCTAACTGTTCACCTCGATGCAGCCCCTGGCAAGGTCGGGTGTACTCGCTCGACGGTACGTATGGGCGTACAGACGATGGGCGAGATTTTGAGCCGCTCGAAAATGCAACGAACATACTCACTCCCAACGGGAAGTGGTATAACGGTCTTTTTGGTTTTAATTGCCGTCACTACATGGTTGAGTATAAGACCGACTATGAATTTCCGACCGTATCACTAGGCACGGAGGCTCGAGAGTACGGCATTGACAAAAAGCAAAGGTACTACGAGCGACAGGTCAGAGAATGGCGAGCTAGAGCGGAAACGCTAAAAGGCGTTGATCCTATACAATACCGGACCGCCAAAAGCAAGGCGGAAGCGTACAACAAGCGTTATATTGCTTTTTCGAGAGAGCATAAACGTGCTTATTACCCCTCGAGGACGAGGATACTTTAATTATTCTAGGGCATACAATCGCATCCACAAGGCTCTGCGGCGTGTGTCCTTTTATATTTCCCTTGGCGCAGGGATAAGCGCACCGTCTAGCGAAACCGAAGCGGGAGAAAACCCACAGGGCGAGTATCTCGGGGGTAGGTCAGCATAAGGGCGGTAAACAACTGTTGCAACAAAATAAACACACAACCGAAAGGAAAAAACAACAATGGGACTTTTCTCAAAAAAGCTAACCCTTGACGAGATACTCAAGGGCATTGATGCTCTTTCCCCCGAGGATCAGAAGAAAATCCACGAGAAGATGGCCGACCTCTACAAAGCAGAGGACGAGCGTGAGATTGACAAGATCGAGGAGGAAAAGGCTGGTGATACCGAGACTGCCGACGAAAAGGCAGATGCTGTCACCGAGGAATCCGAAAAGATCGGAAAAGACGTCGATGAGGTCGAGGAAGAGGTCAAAGAGGATGAGGCTGACGAGGGCGTAGAAGAGCCCGAAACTCCCGAGACAGTTGAGGCTCCCAAAAAGGAGACCGCACCCGTGGAGGAAGAGGCAAAGCCTGAGACCGAAGAGACCGAAGCAACCGCAGAGATTGTCAAGGCGCTTACCGATAAGGTAAATGCGCTTGAAGGAACAGTAGCACGCCTCGAAGGTGCTTTCAAGGAATTTGGAGAGCTCAAGGGAGCTATGGATGAGTACGTCGGAAAGCAGAAAGAGTCTTTCGGCTACCGTTCTGAAGCTCGTGGCAAGGCCGCAAAGTCAATTTACGATATGAGCGGAGATGAGCTCTCAAATTATATTCTTAAACACTAATTATAACCCGAAAGGAATTTTAAACTATGGGAACTATGCTTTATAACCTTAACAATTCCGCAACAAACGTGCTTGCGGCAAAGAGAATCAAGGAGAACCTTTTCGTGTCTCTCCTTCACAGAGACGGCAAGGGTGTCACCGATCACGTTGAGACCGACGTTTCTACCCTTCGTATCATGAAGCCTGCCGTACCTACCGGCTCGGCAAGACAGCTCGGTGCAGGCACCAACGGCGGTTGGTTCAACTCCGACGCAGCAGGTGTTCAGGACATCATCGAGTATGATCTTAACCTCACCTACATTTACGACCGTATGACCGACATCCCCGAGGTGCAGGAGGACATGGTGCCTGTATCTGTATTTGATGCGGCTAACAAGAATATCGGCGGTCGTATCGCAACCGAGATCAACGCATCCACCATCGCAGAGCAGCTCGCAAACCGCTTCAATGCGGCTGATACCGCTAACTCCTGGGACGGCATCGCTGTTGTTGAGGGTACTACCGGCAAGGTAGCGTACGATGCGGTTATGGCGGCATCCGCAAAGCTTGACGACGGCGACGAGTCTGTCGGTGTTCAGGGCTATCCCTTCGAGGAGAGACAGCTTCTCATGCGCTCAACATTCCGTCAGAAGCTCATGGGCGAGACCGGTATCATTCTCGGCGGCTCCAACTATGCTCAGTCTATGGTGGCAAAGGGCGCTATGTCTCCCGAGGCTGCTAAGGAGTACGGCACTATGTACTGTGGTGAGATCGACCTCATCCCCTGCTTCATTACTCCCGCTCCTATCTGGAACAGAGCTTCCGTATGGATGGGCGGCGCCGATCTTTCTAAGGTCGAGGGTGTAATGTGTGCAGCTTCCGCTACCGACCGTGGTATCTCTACCATGGATTACGTCAAGACCATTGATTCTCCCAACGGCGCAGGCAAGAGACTTCAGCCTAAGGTACGTTGGGGCATCAACGTATGCTATGGCTCGGGCATCGTTCCGATCCTTGCAAACGGCGCATCCGCTCCTGAAGCGCCGGTGACTGTCGCTGCTCCTGGCTCCGTTGCGTAATTCGCATAACCTTATAAGCGAGAGGGGGCACCTTCGGGTGTCCTCTCTCAATTCTTTTAACGAGGAGGACAAATGTCAACACTTCCTTATTCTGACGATCTTATGACCTTTGATGAGGTCACGAAGCATTATATTTTAACCGAGAAGGCGCTTGAGATGAACGGTATGGCATTACGCCGCCGACTGTCTCTGAGACGAGGAGCGCCGGTATCTGAGATTATCAACCGACTTCTGAGAAGAGTGTCGGACATCGTCTACAATTACATTCACAAATTTAACGTAGCAAACAAGCTGCAGGATGAGATCATAGCACAGTATGAATCTGCCCGCAGCATTATATATCGTGCGATGCTCGAGCAGACTGAGTACGTGCTCCTTAACGGAGATCTCAGCCGATCTGTCGAAAAAGACAAGCGAGCGGTCGCTATTGACTACTCGGTCGTTGAGACACTCAACACCGTCATACCGGAATTTGCCGTACCGATAACTTACACAGGATACCTGGGAGGTTAACGATATGGATATACTTGACATTTACCGTGGGCGCTTTTTTCAGCTCCACGCAGGTAAATACTTCGAGAGGCTGCCTGAAAATATAACCTTTCTTCGTACCGTCGAGGATCTCGGAAAGGTTGAGGAAGGGCTCGACTTTGATTTTGAATTTGTCGATGCGACCTCTTGGAGATACAAGCAGCTATTCTCAAACGTGACCGAGAGCGAGTACGGCGGCGCCACGATCAAGAGTAATGAGGACCTGCCATGGAAGGCAAAGGGCTTTGTGCTCTTAGACAACGGAAGGCTGTACGTGATAACTCAGGTGACAGAGGACACGGACGCCGTGCCTAGAGAGGCGGCGAGGATCTTCCCCGTGCCCGTAGGTACAGATTACGTCCTCCGACTTGTCGAGGTGGAAAACAATGTACAAGCTTAACCGCCCAGGCACCCGCAGGAAAATAAGCGTAGGGCTAGACGGCATAGCACACAAGTGCTTAGAGTATATGCGTGCCATATGCCCCGTAGATAGCGGAAATATGCGTGATACTATGCGTGCAGTAAAGACCGGAAGGAATAAGTACGCCGTCATCATAAATCCCGATAATCTTGCCTATTACGCCGTATACACCAACGAGAAGTGGATTTCTGACCGTTGGAATGGCAGAAAGAATCCAAACGAAAAGTGGATTGATTCGGGCGTGACTACCTTTGCGATGTATCTCGCACAAGCTCTCGGCGGAAAGATCAGCACCGACGGTATCCAAGAACGATGGGAGAATAAAAATTACTATGATTCAATTATCGACAGTAGCAAAGGACCTTGAGACAGCACTCAATACAGCGGCGCTTGATTCCTTGCTTGGCGCATTTCACGAAAACGTGCAATACAGGTTTGTCGTGCACAGTGATGAGGGCGACTACGTAAAAGCGACAAAGGTCCTCAACACCCTGACAAAGCATATCAACTGTATATTGAGGATAAACGGCGATGATAAATCGGGCGTGACCGACGAGACCGTATCTGCTATATGGCAGTGTCAGTTTGAGGCGCTTGTGCCCGATATAAACGATGCGATTTACGTTGAGGGTGAGGGCGGCGCCGGTGAAAAAATTCGATTTATCGACGTTGTAGAGGGGCTGATAAACAACACCCTTGCGGCATCCACGCAAAAGTATTTAAGAGGCGATGACGGAATATTATATTACGTTGGCGCTAACTACTCAAATACTATCGCAGGGCTTGTCGATCAGCGAAATGCTGTCGGCGAGAGTATGCCTTTAGCCGTATACATCGACTACACGATTGTAGCGGCAGGATTATCCTCAGCGGATATAAAGCTCTTTGTTAAGAAGTTTAACGGCGATTTTGAGCGAATTTACCCGACGAGGCTCGACATCTCTCGAAGCTCGGTGCAGGACGGAAACATCAGCTCGGATGCGGACGGAATATCTAAGGTGACAACGCAGGGCTCTCTTTTGCAGATAAGCTTCAGCAAGCCGTACAGACACCTTAACGATTTCTTTGACGGCAACGTGCTTCTCCGTTATCTTATGGCTGCCAGCATTGGAAGCGGATATACGTATGACAACAAATTCACGTATAAGCTGGAATATCCGCTCGGCATATCCGAGGACGGAGAGATCACGTCTAGCATGACGTATCAGTTCGATATGGTCATATCTACCGCCACCCTGTCAGCTGAGACCAATCTTGCCGCATCCTGCACGGCTACGCTTGTCGAGGCGCTCGATCTTGATTAAGGAGGTCCACAATGGCAGACGGCTCAACAGTTGAATATAGAATTACTATCACGGGCAATGGCTACGGCTCGGCAGATAGCACCGAAGCTAAAGGCGGTGTCGCAAAGACCGTCAAAGGTCAGGATGCAGGCGGCATAAAGCGGCTTGGCAGCATCGTAAAAGCGGGCACAGTCGTTGCGGCAAATAAGGTGATTACCACGATGATAAACCGTGTAGGCGTGACTACGGGACACACTACTATGCAACAGCGCCTTAATGCAGCATATAGCAACGGTATGAGCGTACTTATGACCGGTGCCGCTATCATCGGCGGCATAGTCACTCAAAACTATTTGGCGGCAATAGCGGGTGTTGCATCCGCTGTCAATGCCGTGATAGATCTCACTGTAAACGAGATGAATCTCACTACACAAAGGCGTGTCGATGCTATAAGCATCAGGCAGGCGAACATCCGTGCCGGTGCAGGTGGTGACCGAAACGGCAAAGCGACCTATTAAATATAGCGCTTGAGGTGTAAAAATGAACAGTTTTACTTTAGAAATACTTGAAGGCGGCGTGTGGAAGAACCCTACTGCCGTCTTTCCTTTTCCCGTAGGTGAGCTACTCGACGAGAGGCTCGACGAGGGAAACGTTGTTTTTTTCAGCAATACGCCTGAATATAAGCCGCTCACCGAGGCACGCATATCCTTCTTTAAAAACGGCGAGCCTGACTACGATGCGAGCGGCAGCAACGTAGAATACTTCATCACGGCGAATGATAACGCCGTGGAATATCCTTCGGGTAGCGGTCGGTACAAGCACGAGATATATCTTATCGAGAGGATGAAGCTCACGGAAGGTATTCTTTGCCCGTCGCTGACCTTCACCAATTCGCTACCGTTTACGGTGCAGACGGCTGGAAACAGGGTAGAAGCGGAGATAACGGTAGACTTGCCGGAGTTCGCTCCAATACCTGACTTCAAAGGCTATGGAGGATTTTACAGCCCTATAACAATTGGATATACCTTCGTAGCTCCTAGCGTGTACGAGCAGCAGAAGAGCTTTTTAAGCTCTCGCATACCAACAGGTCTTTTGACTTTCCTTCCCGAAAATTCGGGATATACAGTGCGGTTCAACGGCTCTGTTATTCAGTCAGCCACAGTCTCGTATGACGGAGAGAATTGGCTAAACCTTGATAATGCGATAACGATAGACGGCAGCGTTTTGACCGGCGGTACCCTCGAGGTTATATACACTATTCGAGCAAGCTATAATGGAGGAATGTCACCTGCAAACTGCGTCTACACCGTATCATATACTATGTCTGTGACCGATATAATAGCCCTTCGCCCTTATTCAATCACTGATTGCGTATGCAGAGTGCTTGAAGAGGCGGAGCCGCTAGAGTTCCGCACACTGCCTAGATTTGAATTTGACGGCGTGATAAGAAACCTCGCATCCGGAGATATTACAGGCTACGCTCCAGGAAGTCAGGCGGAAAAATATAGCAAGATAAGGGCGCCTGAATTTACGCTCACGCAGTCAACACTTAGGGAGCAGCTCCGTGCGATAGGCGGATTTATCCACGCAGAGCCCTATATTGACGAGGACAACACTGTATATTTCCTCGAGTACGGAAATACAGCCGTTGACGGTATAGAAGGCACGCCATATATATCGCATACACGAAAATGGGATATAAACCAATACTGCACCGAGATACGCTCGAATGCTCAAAACCTTACGTCCTCGCTCGGCTTTGCTAAAGGCGCTAAGATCGAGCCGCTCAGCAACGCATACAGATCGTTGAGAGTAGAATCGGGCTATCAGCGTGTAAACGAGCAGAACGGTGTGTTTGATACCGACGAGCCTATTTACGAGATAAATTCTGTCAAGATTGGCTTGCTCGCAGGCGATAGCGTTGCGTCAGGATGGGCTACAATAGGAGCCATTGCACTCCGTGACCTCGATATAACGCCTTATATCGTTGAGCAGACCGTCTATGATTCCAACCTTTACCCGACGGGCTTCTGGCCCTTCTCCCGCACATACGCATTATATTACACGATGGGCGGCAAGGGTATAAAGGGAGTGTTTTATCAGCCCGAGGCATCATATAGCCCAGCATCTCAACCTTTTGCAATCGCAAACATCATAGCTACGGTAGCAGGCGTTGATTCTCAGCGAGTGCACAACCTTATGACTGCGGTATTTGGTGACACTCCACCTGCTAACCTTGTATTTAATATCACTTATAAGCCTATATCTTCAGCGCTTGTCTCACACGGAAAGCAGACGTATACCGAGGGTGAGGCACGCTACACGCTTATATATAATCAGTCGGACAACCTTGTCGAGACTGAGTATTACGGTGAACACCTGAAGGGCGTGGCGGCTAGGCTCGGAAACGTGGAGGTAGAGAGGACCTTCCTTCTAAGCTCCCGTAGAGCGATCCCGAAAATAGGATATACCATAGACGGATATTCCATATCTGCGGTGTCCTGCGAGTATATGCCGAAATACATTAAATGCACGGTAGGTCTGACGAAAGACTATAACCGCATCAGCGAGTACGTAGGCATTAACTCTGTCAAGCGAATGTACGAGATCTCCGAGCGGCAGAGCCAGGAGAGAAGCGTGCTTATAAACCGCACCTGCCTCATCACCGAAAACCCCTATGAATCGAGTGAGCCTGACAGGATATTTGAGGTGTCGGGATTTATCAACGCTATAAACGAGTATAGATACGAGGAAGGCAATGCCGGTTTGTATGAGGACGAGATCGTCACCTCAGCTCTCGTCACCACGAAGAAGAAACAGACGCTCGAGGAAATAGCGACGGTGCTCTTGCCCGTGACGGCGAGATCGTTTGGAAACACGGTGCATTTCTCCTTTGGAATGAAGGACAACTACTCCGCAGGAGCACGCACGGAATGGGTGGAAGAGGCTGACATATCGGGCAGGTGGCAGAAGGATGTACCGTATGCAGACCTTTACGGC